>ERZ808051.1309-NODE-1309-length-17257-cov-3.658556_pt1 | contig 17257 bp, 12 predicted proteins | sample MGYA00380199_ERZ808051 | MGnify/ENA primary metagenome ERZ808051 (study PRJEB31490, sample SAMN06133391) | mouse gut metagenome | isolation source: J11 | host: mice | place: China: Chengdu | collected 2015-05 ...
ATGACTCCCGCACAATGGGGAAGATGCTTTAACAGATTTCCGGTTCCGCCGCCCTTGTAATCAATCATAAAAAAATTGACGTCCCAGGGACTGTAGGATACCGCCATAGAAAGCAGATAGGTCTGCAACAGCTCGCTTTTGCCCGAGCCGGTAGTTCCGGCAACCAGGCCGTGAGGGCCGTGGAATTTTTCATGTACATCCAGACTGATGAGATTTCCCCCCGCCCCAAAGCCTACGGGGGCTTTTAGTCTCTCCCCGGTTCTGGCATTCATCCAACGCCTGCCGCTTTCTAGGTTTTCCACACGGTCACAGCCAAAAAGCTCCAGAAAATCCACCTGCTGCGGAAGCTGGCCGCTTCCGGCCGGCTCCCTTACCCGAAGCCCTGCTATCCGGCGGGCATACTGCTGCGCCTTACCCACCGTGCAGCCCTCCGGCAAAAAGGCCTGCCGCCGTGCCGCCTCCTCCTCGAGATACAGAATTTCTCCCTCGTTTCCGGTTCCGGTCACAAAAACCCGGCAGCTCTTGGGCAGCTCCTCCCTGTTCTCTCCCACAAAGACCGCGCTGACCGGATGGGAGCTTTCCGGTTCCGTGAGATATTGGTAGAGAGGCTCCCCCCGGATCAGCTCCGGCGCAAGCACCAGCACAAGATACCAGGGAAGGGAAATCTCTTTCTCTTTCTCTGCTTCCTGTCCCTTCTGCGCGACTGCCCTTGTCAGCACGGGAAGGATTTCTCCGGCCTCCTTTTCGTCCCCGGCCAGAAGCCGCGTCCTTCCATCCTCCGTCCATGCATGAGGCATCCATCTCAGACTCTCTGCAAGGCTGTAATCCAAATGCCGCTGCTTCTGGTAAAAGCAGGCGATTTTTACCTCCGTATAGCAGTGGCAGGCTGCAATCTGCAAAAGAAGCCCGAGAAGCATTTCACAGGCGCCTTCTCTGTGGGAGGCGGTAATAACCCCCAATTGCCTGCTTTCATAAAAATCAATTCCCACCGGAACCTGCCTGAGCCAGAAATATTTCTCCGCCAGTTCCCTGGCCCAGGCCGCCTGCTTTCCCTCCACAATATTTTTTCGATTTTCGCAGAGCCTGATCTTTATCTGAAAAGGGATGTCCCCAGACCCCAGACGGAGAAACAAAAAGTCCCTTTGCCGGTAATAACGGTCCCACAAAACCTGCGGCGGCTTTCCTTCCCCGTCCTGCGCCTCTCCCATAAAAACGGAAATCTGCGGATATTTCTCCATGAGGATGCCGCGGTTTTTCTCCTGACAGGCAGTAAGATATTGCTCTGTTTCCCTCAGATACTCTCTGTACTGACGCTCCTTTTCCCGCCCTTCCTTCCTGCCCCTGCGCTTTCGGTAGCCATGTCCTGCTATTCCCCAGAAAAGGGCAAGTACTGCGCTGCACCCGCTCATGGCCACAGACAGGTAATAGAAGCCGCCGCCCCCTTCCCCCATATAGCGGCTGCCCAGCTCCGCCATAAGAAGCATGGGAAGCACCATGGTAACAGAGGGCCCCAGCGTCAGTAAAAGCGGCTGCTCCTGCCATGGGGCGGGCTTTTCCGGTAAAATAAGCTCCACCTCTCCCCTGCAGAGCCTCTCCTCCTGTCTGCACCTGCGTTCAACCAGTCCGCCCTTTTGGCCGGCTCCTCTGAGGCCGGCTAAGACCTGTCTCTTTTCCCATTCGCTTCCCCTGCTCTTAGCGGCGCGGCAGATACCTGCAAACGACACGCACACTAAGGTTTCTTCCAGCAGCACAAGGCAAAGGGCGTAAATTTGTATTTTGTCCCCTGAATGAAGGACTTTTTTCTCCTTCAGGACCCGACCATTCACATAAATTCCGTTTTCGGCCAGATTGGAAACCGTAAATCCCTGTTCCTCATAACGGATCTGTCCGTGGCTCTCCGCAACCAGAGAACAGCACTCATAAAAAATCTGATTCCGGAAGGCGCTTCCGATCCTTATGTCCTCTCCTTTCTTTAAATGGATTTTTTCCGCCGGGTGTAGCTGCTGCGGCCTTTGGGTCAGTAAAAGCAAAAGCTTTTCCTTTTCTTTGGTGAAAAAATAGAATGGGCTCCCGCCGTTTAACTCCTTCCCGTCAACTTGCCAGAGGCCGTCCTTTTTCTGCAGGATAAGCGTCACATCTGCCGCCAGCCCCGTATCCTCCCGGGATAACCACAGGCGGTATATACCGGAAAACGGCTCCGGCAAGTGCCTGCAGATACAGGTGAACCGGCTGAAAATAAACAGCATTTTGCCGAACCCCTCCGTATGTGATTTTTCTAAAGGCAAAAACACTCCCCCTCTCTTCCTGTTTGTCTATTCTTCATTGTGGGAAAACGTTGAATTTTAATTGCAGATAAGCAAATCTTATTAGAACCAGATTGTCAGATATAAATGATCTTTCCAAGAAAGTAAAATTACATTAACAGATGGAAGGGAGAATGTCAATGGGGCGGGGAGAATTTATAATTATTTTAGAAATAGAAGTACCGGTTATTTTCCACAGGGCGGCCTTCCGCTCTCCTTTCGTGAAAAATAACCGGTGCTCTGCTTCTCAGGCCATATCATCCCTGAGCGCATCAATGATATTTTCTTTCCTGACCTTACCGGTGGCATAGAGCATGGTCACAAATACAATACAAAATACGCCGGCCACACTGACCGTCAGGTTCTCCCAGGGGAAATGCCAGGCAAATCCTTCAAGCTGCTCGCTGGCCGCCATTGCCCTGTAGATCAGCCAGGAGAAAGCGCCCCCGATAGGTACGCCAAGCAAAAGGGTCCGCAGTCCGTAAAAGAAGCACTCAAAATTCATCATCCGGTTAAAGTCCCGCTCCGACATGCCCACCGAGCGCAGCATGGCAAGCTCCCGGCGCCGGAGCCGGATATTGGTTGAGATGGTATTGAACACATTTGCGACTCCGATCAGTGAGATCATCACGGTAAATGAATAAGTAAAAACATCCACAACAAAGGTCAGGCTGCGGAACAAATCCAGAGCGGAGGACAGATTGATCAATGTGTAATCGCGTGTAATTCCTGAAGCTATAATTTCAGACTGAAGCGCAGCCATCGTCTGGGCCGGCGTATCGCTCCAGAAGGTCAGCCCTGCTCTGGACTCTCTCTCCAGTCCGGCAAAGGAGGCTTTCTCCGACCATGGAACCACCAGCAGATACATATACCGGGGCATGGAATCAAAGGGAAGCAGATCCAGAGGATAACTGTCCACCATCGTTGCGCACACTGTTTTGGTCTGCCCGCCCTCAGGGGCATGAAGGATAAACTCTGCCTCCCGGCCTGTGAAGAAAATCTCATGCTCCGAGGTGTCCAGGGCAAGAGCAAGGACTTTCCCGTCCTCTCCTTCGTACGCTTCCCTGGCAAATCCCAGGTCTTCTATAAACCCATAATAGACGGCGTCCTCAAGAAACTGGGCAAAGATCGGAATTTCCCCACCCGCCTGCGGGCCGCTCTTATCTGCATCCGGCATCCGGCCCTTAGCAAAGTCATCAGAAATCCCGCCGGCCCTGCCGCAAAAACGCAGGTTGGCCTGCCATGTACCTTTTCTGACGCCATCCGTATTTTTCAGCCTGTCATAAAGCATAAGCAGCTCTTCTCCCGGCATATCCTGCGCGTAAAAGGAAAGATCGCCGTCGGCCTCCACCGTCAGTTCCTTTGCAATCCCCTTTAGGGAGCTTGCGAAGGCGCTGCCCGTTACAAACAGCACAACGCTTAAGGTCAGGGAAAGAACTACGCTGCGGTAACGCCCTTTGTTGCGCCGGAAGTTTTTAAGGGCAAGCAGCCCTTCCAGCCCCAAAAGCTGCAGGGCAAACCGGGAAGAATAAAAGCCCCCAAGCCTGCTTTTGCCTGTCTCGGTCTTGATCTCCCCTGTCTGGCGGATGCATTCCATAACGGGAATCCCGGCGGCTTTTCTTGCCGGAATGTACGCCGAGATCAAAATCGTAACCAGACTGACCGCTATGGCCAACCCAAGAGCCGGCGCAGACACAGACAGTTCAAGCTCCGCGCTGCTGGCCGCTATGGTGGCAAAATTTTTTTCGACCACCGGAAGCGCAAGCGCAACACATCCCAGCCCGGCGGCCGCGCCAAGAGGGATCCCAAGCAGCCCGATGCAGAGCCCTTCAAACAGGACAGAGCCTCGAAGCTGTCTGGCTGTTGCCCCTGCCGACATCAGGATGCCGAACTGGTGGGTCCGCTCGTTTAAGGAAATATGGAACGAATTATAAATTAGGAAAACGGAGCCGATCATAATGATTGCCGTCAGCGTTCCTCCAACCGCAAACATAACCGCCTGAAACAGAGGGTTCTCAGATACGCCGTAAAAACGCAGTACATCCTCATTCAGGAAAAAGGAAACCGAATCTGCCGATTCCTTTATATAGGCATTCGCTCTCCGCGGCTGCTTCAGCGTAAGGAACAGGCTGTAGCTTTCTGCTGCATCGGCTCCCGGTGTATTTGCTTTTACGGTATCCGCCGGCTCTGCCCTCGTGATTAACGTATAGCCCGGCGAATCATGCTCCTCAAATCCGGCTCTTTCATAGGTTCCCACCACCCTGTAGGTTTCCTGCGCCGCCCCCTTCAGCGCTTCCCCTTCTCGATAGGGATCATGCTGATTCAGTACGCTCCCGTCCATTTCCCGTCTGCCCAGCAGAAGGCTTAAAGGCTCCTCTGCCGGTATCCGCACTCCGGCTTTAACGGACACATGATTGGGAACGATTACCTCCTTTCCGTTTTGGGGAAGCCTGCCGGAAATAAGCGTAACCGGTAATTGTTCAAAAGCTTCCTCTGTAAAGCCTGCAAGAAACAGATAGGGCTTTTCGGCGCTTTTGGCGCCGTCTAAGAGGGCGTAACCCCTGTTTTCAAAGGCGGCCGCCCGGATCACCTGAGAATCCCGCATCCTCTCCTGCGCAAAGTCCGCATCCACATCCGCAAAGCCAATATGCCAGCCGCCGCATTTGGCTATAGAGCTGTTAATCATATACTGTAACAGCGATGTCCCAAAAGCCGCTACCGCGGTGAACAGGGCGGCTGAGAGCATCACGCCGATCACCGTCACCAAAGTACGGGTACGGTTTTTCCTAAGCCCCTGCAGGGCAACCTTATGAAAAATATTCACAGCCCCGCCACCTGCCTCTCGTCACGTACCACCTTTCCATCCGCAATGCTGATGATGCGGTCCGCCTGCAAAGCAATGTTTTCGTCATGGGTGACGATAATCAGCGACTGATGATATTTGCGGTGGCTTTCCTTCAGGAGACGGATGATCTCCTGCCCATTGCGGCTGTCCAGACTGCCCGTAGGCTCGTCCGCCAGCATGACTGCCGGCGCGTTCATCAGGGCGCGCCCTATGGCAACCCTCTGCTGCTGCCCGCCGGAAAGCTGGTTGGGCAGATGCGTCCTCCTCTCCTGCAGCCCCAAAAGCTCCAACAGCTCGTCCAGCCGCCTTTGATTGACTCTTCTTTTGTCCATGAGAACCGGCAGGGTAATATTTTCCACCACGTTTAGGGTAGGGATCAGATTGTGAAACTGATATATCAGCCCCACCTGCCGCCTGCGGAATATGGCGAGCTTATCGCTGCTCTGGGCATAGATGTCCTGTCCGTCCAGATATATTTTTCCGCTTGTGGGAACGTCCACACCGGCAATCGCATGAAGCAGGGTGGATTTCCCGGAACCGGAGGTCCCGGTGATCGCGGTGAAATCGCCCTTCTCAATATTCAGAAAAACGTGATCTAATGCCGTAATCCTGTTTTCATCCTTACCGTAGACTTTACACAAATCTTCGATTTTTAAAAACTCCATTTTATGAGCCTCCTTTATCTTTTCTACTCATATCATAGAATTCCGGACTTACATTTTTGTGACTTTTCAGTGACTGTTTCGTCACATTTGCGTCAGGGACGAGTCACGATCCGCCGACAGCAGGCTCACTTCGGAAACCGGACAGAAAACACAGCGCCGCCCCGGGGGTGATTTTTTGCCGTCACAGTCCCGCCCTGCCCCAGGATGACGGTTCTGCACAGGGCAAGGCCGATTCCGTACCCTGCGGCCTTGGAGCCCTTCCCGCGGTAAAAGCGCTCAAACAGACAGGGCAAATCCTCTTTTTCAAATCCGGCCCCGTCGTCGTGAAATGTAATCTCCGTAAACAAAGGGTTGTCCTCGCAGGAAATTTGGATTGTCCCCTTATCCTTCACGCTCTCGATACAGTTTTTGAGGATGTTCTGGAATGCCTCTGAAAGCCACCTGAAATCGCCTGAAATTTCCGCCCTCTGTGGTATATCCGTCCGGATCTGAATATCATGCAGCTCCGCCAAAATCAGGAAAGGGCGAAGGGCCTGCGAGACCAGATCCCTGATCTGAACAGGCTCCTTTTTAAAAACCACAATCCCCGCATCCAGACGGGACAATTTTAACAGGGAAGAAAGTAAAAAATCCATCTGGCCCGACAATTCCCCTGCTTCCCTGATCAATGCCTTCTGCTCTTTTTTATCCGTATCTTTTTCCAGCAGCGACAGGATAATATTCACTGAGGTCAGCGGAGTGCGCAGTTGGTGGGACAAATCCGCAAGCGAATCGGCAAGGCGCTCCTTCTCCTTCCTCAGCGCATCATTCTGCTGCCGGATACGCAAAGTCATCTTAACGATCTCGCTCTGCAAAACGGCGAGCTCCCCCTCCCGGGCCTGGCTGACACACAAATGGTCGGCATTGTGAAGCACCATATCAATCTCCTCCGAAAGCTGCGCAATCCTTTGATAGCGCAGCTTTGTAAAGATCAAAAACACCGTCCCCAAAAGGCCGGACGATATAAGCACCAAAAGCCCGGCCTGCCGGCATACCATAAATCCTGCTGCCGCAAAGCTGACTGCAATAGCCAAAAATACCAGAACAGCCTGCCTGATTTCTTTATTCCGAAACATCACTGCCTCCCAGCCGGTAGCCCGTACCGTGAACCGTCAAAATAAGCTGCGGCCTTGCCGGATCCTCCTCGATCTTTTCCCGCAGCCTCTTAATATAAACCGTCAGAGTATTATTATTGACAAATTCCCCTGCGGCATCCCACAGCTCGTCCAAAAGCTGCTCCCGCGTGATAATGATTTTGGGGTGATTGATAAAGACCAGCAAAAGCCGATACTCCAGGGCTGAGAGAAACACCTCTTTTCCATTCTTTTTTACAATACCGCCAAAAACATCCACACTCAGCCCGTCCCTTACAAAAACCGCCGGAAGCCTCTGGGCCTTGCGCAGGGCGGCGCCGATTCTTGCAATCAGCTCCCGGGGCCTGAAGGGCTTTGTAATATAGTCGTCCGCTCCCATATTCAGCCCTGTCACAACACTGGCCTCATCGCCGGAGGCAGTCAGAAAGATCACGGGAATGCTCTGGGCCTGTTTAATCTCCGTGCAGAGCGCAAAGCCGTTTCCGTCAGGCAGGGAAATGTCCACCAGGGCGATGTCAAACCTGTTCTCTGCAAGCATCCTGACCGCCTCTCTGCGGGTGGAGGCATGGCTGCAGACAAACCCTTCCGACGCAAGCAGCAGGAGAAGGTTTTTGGAAATTGCTCTGTCGTCTTCCACCAAAAATAATTTTTTCATGCCGCTCTCCTTGTGCGATACATTTTTCTTTCACCTTAAGTCGTGCAGTCGGCTGTCCCGCACAAAGCTCTTTTTTCTCGGATCGCCCTCTGCACGGTATATAATTAAGCTCTCTAAATCAAATACGGAGCTCCAAACCGTTTCAAAATCGGGCTCCCTGTCGTACTGGCACATAAAACCATAATCGCCCCTTAAAAGCTGTCTGGTTGTTTCCACATAATCCTCCCTGATCCGTCCCGAAGCAAAGCTGTCCATGACAACCTGATACCGTTTTTGTGAATCGTAGTCATTCCCCTTTGCATCATCATACGGTTTCATTTCCTGGGATGTAAAGCTGTTGACGGTACAAATAATCCTGCCGCTGTCAAAGCTTTGCGCATCCCGGATTTTTTTCATTGACGACGTACATTCAACCACCTCCATATTACCGCTTTGATCTGCAAGCAGAATATTACAGTTGGAAGCAACCGGAAGCTTCATGAGCAGGGAAACGGCCTGCTCTGTGTTATCCGCTTTTTCAAGCAGATACCGCACGATGAAACAGGAATTGAATCCCGCCCGTATCTGATCAAGGCGGGTCATTACAAAGGTCATGCAAACGGCAAGCCCGTGCTCATTTAGTCCTTCCTCTCCGTTGATGAAGGAGGAGGTGGTAATATAAAATCTGTTCCCGTTCTCCGGCGCGTAAATTTCGCTTTTACTGCCTTTCCGCAGATAAGGCGGCAAATCATTGTTTCTGCCATATAGGAGCCTGCCGCCCCTTTCATATGCGAAAGCCGTACACCCCCGAACCTCAGTGGGAATATTCTTTTCCAAATTATACATACAGCATCCCATACATAGCATCCAAGAGGCAAAATACATATAGTCTTCCCCTATAGTCTCGCTCACCCCTCTGATTTCCTCGCATACTTCCGGAAAATATTTTTTTAATACCGCTTCGCTCTGTTTTCCGTGTTCCAGTTGAAATTCATCTAACCGGAGCGGAAAAGAAATCCTGCATTTTTTAAAGATTTTGCCGCGCTTTACACCCATTTCATAATGGCCGCCCTTTAACCTTAAATGATACACCTCTTAATCATCCTCCTTACTGATTGCATTCCATACTCCGGAATGTCCGCATGCATATAATCAATGGCTGCTCCAAGCTTTTTCAACCATTCCATCCTTTTACCTCCCCGGGGGTAAGAGTAACCTGATCCGATTTATATTTCCTCTCTTTTTCTGCCATCTTTTGTAAACACGCGTATCATGTATAAGAATAATTCCTTTTGCCGCTTCTTCAATTATCTGTCTCAAATTGCTCTCTCGCCGCCGCAAACAGATTGTGAAGGTAAGGGTACTCCCATTTATCCGCACCTGCGTTGGGGGCTGCGTCATCGCCCCAGCCCATTCCCGGCTTGCCGCCGTAATCGGTGAAGCTGGCCGCCATATAGCGGACGGTATTTACCAGTACCGTGTTCGGCTCCTGCCCGCGCACCCCGATTACTTCCGACATATTGGCCTTGCCAAACTTAAAGAAATCCACATACTCCAGAATTTCTTCCCCGGTATCATATTCGAAATAGTATCCATACAAATCGCAGCCGTCCTCCATATGGCTCTTTTCAAAGGTGAGATTCGACACTCTTCCCGGGCAAAGCTCTTCGCTGCACCGTATCACCTCCGCTTGAAACGCCTCCCACTCCTGCGGTTCACGGAACGGATTTTGCCCCACAGGATTCGTTACCGGCAGACTATGAATCTGGTTCTCCTCCTCCCAAAACCGATAAGTCACATCTCCGTCCAGGAAATAATGGGCAAACCCGGCCGGCTGTTCAATCCTAAAGCTCCCCTCAGAGCACAGGCCTCCCCTGGAATTCGGATCCTTGCGGATATAAAGAATCTCCGGTATAAATACAACCTCGCCTGCAGGCAGATAATTCGGATTTTTCGGCGCATCTGCGCTTCTCACAATTGCCGTCCATTTGTATCCGGTTCCGTAAAAATCTTCGCTGATACGCCAGAGGCTATCTCCTTCCTGCACTCTGTATTCCAGCACCGTATCGCCTGTAAGTTTAATATAATCCTCCTGCTCAGCCCCCTGCGGCAGCTTCTTAACCAATGCAAAAGGATCTCTCCTTTCCCGCTTCGTCTTATCCTCCTGTTCTTCCTCCGTCAAGCCGTTTGCCACCGCCTGCCTGCTGTTTTCCACCTCTTTTTCCGTCTTGCGCACAAACTGCCGCGTCTGCGGATTCCAGAGCATATAAGAGGGCGGCGAATAATACTCCTCCACAGCCTTTGCCCCACTCCCATGAACCGGCGCGCCAATCCGCATATCTGCCCAGCCGTCGCCGTTTAAGTCCGGATAAGTAACCGTATCCGGCAGTTCAATACTCAGAGATACCCTGCACTCCTGCAGCACTTCGCCGGTCTCCATATCCGTCACTGTCATGTCGTAGGGTTTGTCCATACAAAAGCCGTTCAGGAGATAGTAGCGAAGTTCCCCATTCTCTTCCGCCTCAAACGTTTCCCTTTCATCCGCAAAAGTCCCGTCCTCGCTTTCCTCCAGAGATCTGGCGGCGGAAATAATGGCATCCTTCCTGAAATCATTTATCTTATCGGAAAAAGAAGCTTCCTCTTCCCCCTCCTCACTGGCAAGTGAGAAGTGCAGGGAAAGCATCTCTCCGTCCTCCGTAAGCGGCAGCTCATAATCGGCCTTTGCAAGCAGGCCGAAATACCGCATAATCCCTTCCTCCCCGGCAGATTCCCAGTTCTCGTCAATTCCACGCACTTCCAGAAAGCTGCGCTTTGGGTTCTCCATCTCAGTCAGCCGCTCATCATGGTCGATCCAGTACAATGCTTCCTCATCCAGCCCCCAGCCGCTCCCCAAATTGCCATAGCGCTGGAAAACATCCACAAACACATATTCCAGAGTTTCGCCGTCTTCCTCCGACGGCCTATTCAACAGAGTAAGTCCGTATGCCGTCCGATCCTTCACATAAAGATTAACCCTCGAGCTACGGCTGATCAGATAAGAAATCTCATAGCCGTCCTCCTCTTTCAGGGTTTCCTGCATATAGTAAAACAGCTTCCCGTTGTCTGCGCTCCATGCTGTCAGAGGATGCTCCTCTGCGTCAAATTTTCTTTTCAGAATATGGTACAGATCAAGGGCATGATCCTCCTTTGCCATGGGGAAGGTATAGTACAGAAAATGAAGGGACTCTCCATCCATCTCCCGCATGGCCGCCCCGTTCAGCGCCGCCTCCATTTCCGCAAGGGAATTGTAAAACCGCCATGTCACGTCCGCTTCTCCCCCGAACCGAAAAGCAGCCGGCGCATTCCACTCGGTTTCCAGCTTTTCTCCTTCATAATCCTTTATCGTAATTTCCGCGCTTGCATAGGGACTTACGGAAGTATATTCATACAGGCGCCCGCTAAGCTCCTGCACCTCGCAGCGATCATGCTCCTGCGGCCACTCTTTCGGTTCTTCCTTTGCTTCAGTATTTTGCGTTTCCTGCGCGCTTCCTGACGGCATCCCGCAGGCCGCAAGCACCAGACTAAGCAGGGCTATAGGGATGATGCGGTTCCCTCTCTTTTTGTTCCGCCGTCTTCCTTCGCCGGAATCTATCCTCGCGTTTTTGGGGGTATTCTGAGATAAATCTTTTGCCATATATTATTTTTCCCTTCTGGCTGTCTGTTTATCACTATAATTTGGGGTGTTGCCGCGGCTTGATCTGGGATCTGCTCTTTGCATAAAGTGCCGCGGACACAGCATCGACATCATTCCCGGCAGGCCCCACAGCATTATGTACTAATTAGCAAGGTTCGCTTGCCTGTTGAATATATGGCACAATCACATCATAGAACTTCTTTGTCCAGTCAGCGTGGAAGTGAGCCATTTGGAGCCAGTCAGTCTCGTTCTCAATACTGACATTATTCAACTGGATGAAAATCTTGGACGATTTGATGTCATCGCCCCGGTTCCATTGCAGCGCGGCGCCCAGAGCCGCTTCGATTTCGGCTTTATGCGTGTAAAGGCTGTCGAAAGCATCCTTGTTTTCCTGCTTATTCCCTCTGCCAAATACGACCTCTGCCCGCGCTGCATCATAGTTCGCTACGCAGCACAGATAGAATCCGCCGATACCAAAGAAGCCATTAATCCAGTTATCCCTCGACGGATTGACATTGGAGAAGGAACCGCTCTCGCCATGTGCTTTCTGGATAATCGCAAGTGCATACGTCCAGTATTTCCTCCGGCGCTCATAACGGCTGCCCGGCTCGTCGGCATTAGCTTCATTTTCATCCCGCAGGTAGAACACCAAATCTGCCGGTTCTTCATCGTACAGCTTAAACAGACGACTCAAAACGGACAGCTTGCTCTGGGTGCTGGTATTTGTCCACACATAGATGCCATCGCCGATCTCCAACGATTTTGTAAACGCATCCGGATTGGTGTTGAAATGAAGCGCGACATTCTCTTCCTCCGACATAGCCAGTTTTGTTATGATGGCCTTGTCCTCCGCATAAAGAATCTGAATAACCTTCTGGAACATTTCGACCCAGCTCGTTACCGGCTGCTCTGTATTCTTAAAAGCAAACCTGGCAATCAGGCGCCCGGTCAGTTCCCCTTCGTCCTCAAGGGTATAGGTCTCCAGTTGCTTTTCTTCCGGTTTATAATCTGTGACAGGCGCCGCCCAGATCATCAGTGCTCTGCCCATGAGATATTCGCTGCGTTCTTCCAGCTCTGCCAGCGTCCACTTATCCTTTTTGGCGATCCAAGTATTCATGCGGATGCCGCTATCGTCGAAACCATTCTGCATGGTTTTCTTTTCGGCAAACGAGCAGTTGCCATACTTCGAGTTATATGCGGTCAGCGTCAGATTTGCCATACGATGCAGCCACAGATCATGTATCTGCTCATAGTCACCGCCCAGTTCCTTCTGCCAGATCGGCGTAAGATGCTGCGGCATGATATGCTCAATTGAATATGTGCCATCATCGCAATGTCGGTATACATCCTTGTCCTCCGAAGTGCCGAAGTTCTCAAACCGCTCGAGAATATAAATCTTATTTTTACTGTTCATCAGATAAACCGGGCGCTCCTCAAATGCCGCCTTAAATTCCCCGTCATCCGGGAAGCGGGCACGCTCCTTCTTTGAAAGCAGCGCATATTTCAGCTTCTCGACATAGTTATCCTCGGTGCCGTCGTAGCGGATAATCTCCCGGTGAAGCATGAGAAAAATTTTATTAAGGGCATTTGTTGGCAGGTCACACATTGTCCTGCGGAAAAGGTAATTCTCTGTGGTCAGGAAAATCTCTGTGACCTGTGCCAGCGTCAGCTTATTTTCGTTATAAAGGCGCAGCACTTCAAGGAAGTACGGCCTTGTTACCGTAGTCTCTAAACGATTCAACCGGTCGATGCATGCGTCAAGTGCAGCGCTGCCGGAATTACCGTCAAGGAGTATTTGATAGCGTCTTGCATAGGCCAGCATCTCAGCGAGCAGCGGTTTCGTCTCGATCTTTCCGGGCTCCAAAAAATCCTTAAAATTGATGTAGATTTTCTTCTGCTGCGGAATGGCCTGTTGCTTCACGCTCAGGTAATCCCTGATGAAAGCGCTGACATCATATTTCGTGCAGACCTCAATCCTGTTCCAGTATTTCTCGTAATAGTCCTCTTGTTCCTTGGGCGGCAATCCCATCAGGATGAAGTTCCTGATCTTGTCGCCTTCGCTAAGGTCGAGGCCAGTCGAGTTCAGGCTTTCAAAAATAAGCTGGGGATTGTCATCCATATCCAACCGGATATTGATGACCTCCAGACAGCAAATCGCATCGTAAAGCTGGTCGATGGTGATTTCCTGCTTCTGAATCCGGCCATAGAAATAGTCGTAGTTTACGGTCAAATTAGACCCCCGGATATGTTCGGCCGGATCAGAGAACAGTTTTCCGAAAGCCGTCTGATCGTTTTTGACCGGCTTAAGCTTGATACGGGTATCCTCTGGTTTCCATTTATCGACGAGGTATTCCTCGAAAATGCGTTGTTTAAGATTGGCTGTCTCCGGCACAATGATCCCCTTGTCAATCAAGTTATACATGGCAAGGAACAGTAACGATACCGTAGTAAGACGTTGCTGCCCGTCAATAATCAGGAACTCCTCATTATGACCGTCCGGATTATATACAGAAACAAGGCTCCCGAAGAAGTGACTCTTGCGGTGTCCCTTAATAATTTTTACGAGATCATCGTACAACTGCTTACAGTTTTCGGTCTTCCAGTCATAATTTCTCTGGTAAACCGGAATAACAAACCGCTTGTCGGAGCCCTCCATATATTTAACAAATTTACATTCTGAACCCTTCATCTATCGTCACTCCTCCTTCTTAGCTCCGTGTATGGGATCTTTTTTAACCATTGAAACCAAATTTTCCTCACGCTCCTTACAGATATTCTCGTGCCGGATATAATACTCCAAAAGACTCAATACATATTCCGGTGCATGACGGTTATCCAATTCCCATTCCGTCACAGTCCGATAGGGGATATTGAAATAGTTGCAAAAGTCCTTGCGGTTCATACCGGTCATTTCCCGCAGTTCCTTTATCTTGGTCTTGCAGTCCATTGTATCCTCTCCATAAACAAAAAACACACGTTGCGTAATTATTATAGCATGAGCCAAGTAACTACGCAACGTGTAAATTATAACGCGGCAATCCTTATTCGCCTTCGTCTTGCTTTTATTATTAAATCTCTGCTTTTTGACATTTTCTATACCTTAATCATTCTTGACCATTTCTTTATGGCAAGCGGCACACACACAATCCCAATCAGCACCGGAACAATAATCATCAGATAAGGCGACCAGATATAGTTTCCAAAGATATGAAATGTATACGTCCGGAAAATATCAGTCCCACTTCCCACTAAGGGAATTAAGCTTAAGGTTTTCTGCAGTACGAAGGGAAGATAGGGGTCAATCAGCGTCGGAACATATACAACCGCAAGGCTGAGGATCAATGCCAGTACGTTACTCTTTACAGCCGAAGAGATCAGCATAACAATCCCGGCATATCCAATCATCCCAAGCAATGTAAACGCCCATTCATATATTTCTGCCTGCAGCATATTCACAGGAGCAATTGCAGTAAGCTTAATCATCTGAACCGGCATGTCCCACCCTGTAGTTCCCATAAAGAAAAGCTGCGATACAATATCGCCAATTGCAATTATTGCAAATAATTCCACTGCAAACGCAATACCGGTAACAATTTTGGCAAAAGCAATTTTTTTCCAACCGTTTTTTGTTGTCAATACTAAAGAACTTGTATTGTCATGCCATTCTCCGGCAAACAGCGTGGACAAAACAATCGCAAGAAACAGCGCCATTGTATTTGCCGATAAGTCAATCGTCTTACTCAGAAGATTTTGCCAGCCTTGTATCCATCCATAATAAAATGGTTTGCTTACCCTTTCATCTATTTGCAGTAAATATTCCTTTTCTTTCCCCGTCTGATTATTGTTTTCCAGATATTTTTCAAGAACCAGTTTCCTTCTTCCATAAAAATCAGTCAGTTTTTCCGGTTCAAAATAACTGATAGCTACCTGATCGCTTCCGGGCTCATGAAATTCAGGCCACAAATTTTTAAGCCAATCATTGAGCATGATCCAGTCCGTTAAATCCCATGCCCTTTTGCTGTCAGCCGCTTCCATCTGCTGGTAAGCCCGTACTGATTGCTGCAAGGTCTCGTCAGTCAGGTCTCCCCCAAATGAAAGCGCATACTCCTGCCGGTTTCTTATAGCGGCATATCCATCGAAATTTCTCCTGAAATCAGAGCCTGTAAAATCAACCTTGCTTCCAAAATTAAACCACTGGAAAGAAAGGATGCTCCCGAATACTACCAGATATACAAAACACAAAAAAACACTGATCTTTGTGCCCACTCTGCTCCATAATTTTTTATGTTCCAGTAAAAATAGTTCCATTATTACTACGCTCCTTCCTGCTCTGTCGGAAAATAATACAGATATAAGTCTTCTAAGGTTGCTTCACATGGAACAGCCATCTCACCTGGCTTATGATCTGAAATGATACGAAGCACCACCTGCCGTCCCTCATGCCTTAAATTTGCAACCGCCCCCTTCGCCTGCCACTTTCTTGTCTCTTCCTGCGGCACCGTAAGCTCCCACACTTTTCCCTCCGCTTTTTTTGTCAAATCAGGGACACTGCCCTGTAATACAAATTTTCCTTTTTTCATAAGCAGGACTTCATCCGCTATTGCCTCAATATCAGAAACGATGTGTGTAGAGAGAACAACAATTTTATCTTCGGCATAATCAGAAAGCAGATTCCGCAAACGCACCCTCTCTTTCGGGTCTAATCCGGCTGTTGGCTCGTCCAGAATCAGAATCTCCGGATTATTAAGTAACGCCTGTGCAATCCCTGCTCTCTGCTTCATACCGCCGGAAAAAGTCCTTATTTTCTTATTGGCAACATCTCCCAGGCCTACTTCTTCCAATAATTCTGCCACCCTCTTTTTGGCAATGTTCTTTGGTATCCCCTTAAGGGCAGAAACATACAGTAAAAACGCCTGTGCAGTATAGCCCGGATAATATCCGAAATCCTGCGGAAGATACCCCAATACATTTCTATAGTCGGCGCCCATAGAGGTTATTTCCTTTCCATCCAAAAGCACCTCTCCCGATGTTGATTCCAAAATGGCACACATCATCCGCATCAGCGTTGTCTTTCCGGCGCCATTGGCTCCTAAAAGCCCGTATACTCCGGGCTTTAAAGTTGCACTGACGCAATCTACCGCTATCTTCCTTCCGTAATGCTTTGTCAAACGCTCAACTGATAACTCCATATATCTTCCCTTCCTTCCTCATTGTTATGATGAAATAAATTTCCTTTATGAAAAAAAACGCAAAAAATAGAAAAGCAACCATCCATATCCCCAAGGCAGAAGTTTCATACAGCCATGGCAGATTTCTTGCCAGCACCCCCCAAAGCCCACAGGAACCAAACACCGCAGCCGTACATATTTGCATATTTTCTTTCTTACGCAGACGGAACAGGTGCAGCATACTGACCATACAGAGCAAATAGGGAACCAGACAGTATAAAACCATCTGCCCGATTTCCCCATATGAATTTTTAAGATGTATTTCTACGGAAATCAGAACCGTCATACATACAAGATTTGCGGCTCCTGCCAAGATCAGCTTTGCTAATATGACCTGCGAACCGGAAGCCCTTGTCACTGCTTCAATCTCACTCATCCCATAATACTGACATCTGAATATAGCAGGTATGAGCGCCAGTACAAATAAAGGCATAAAAACCGGAATGTACTTTGGAATATCTGCCATTGTGGAAATTTTCAGACATACGACAAATAATACAAGCGCCTGCAATCCAAAAATCTGTATCCCCTCAAAACGAAAAATATCTGATAAATACTGAACAAAACCGGTTCGCGGTTCTTCCTGCGATTTTTGTTCCCGCATCATTTCGGTACATAAGCTTATCGTTTCTTCCAGCCTGATCCCGTTTCCGTCAAACTCCCTTTCCGGCTCTGCACTCTGCTGTAAAGACTGCTGCAGATATTTCTTTAACTCTCTATCTCCCATTTTCCCGCTCCTTTCTCATAATTTTCAGGGCATTCCTAACCCTGCTCTG
>ERZ808051.1310-NODE-1310-length-17246-cov-4.022832_pt1 | contig 17246 bp, 16 predicted proteins | sample MGYA00380199_ERZ808051 | MGnify/ENA primary metagenome ERZ808051 (study PRJEB31490, sample SAMN06133391) | mouse gut metagenome | isolation source: J11 | host: mice | place: China: Chengdu | collected 2015-05 ...
GAGCATACCGACCAGCGCCGTTCCCTGACCGGAAAAGTCCTGGATATCAAGGAGCTGGTAACCGGAAAGCATATGGGAGCGGTGCGCTGCCTCAAGTTCAAGTTTATAACAAAACGCTGCCAGAGCGCCGGAATTTTGGAAAAATTCTTCCGCCTGTTCCCCCATGCCCGCCGCCTCAAGGCGCTCCCTAAACACCTCAAAATTGCGCGCGGCAAGCACGCCCGTGTATCCGGAAATCTCTTTGAAATCCGGGTAGGTACAGTACTGGCCAATTTCGTGGGAGATCACAGGCTTATCCGTGGTAAAAGCACCTGCGGCCAGCGCTTTTACCCGCTTAACCCCCGTGCCATACTGAATCTCAACTTCTTTTTCACCCGGTTTGGCATCTCCCCCAGGCTTTCCCTGTACGGCGCTGTATTCCAAGCCCTCTTCTTCCCTATCAAAAAACAAATCGTAGTCATGTTCCGTATTCGGTTTCTGCGTCTGAACAAATCCCTGCGGAGCATCACACATCGCATACGAGCCGCGGATCAGCCTGTCTTTGTCAAAGCGCACGCCCACAAAGAAATCCTCTTTTTCAATGTCGGATGGGTAGAATTGGAAATTATTGGAACCTGATGTGTACAAATGCCTCCCATCCACAGCGCGGAACCCTTCAATAATCTCTTCCAGGCGCTCCCTGCTTCCCCAGAGTTCATTGCCGAGCGACATCATCACAAAGGACGGGTGGCTGCCGTATGCCTCCATCAGCCGAAACCCCTCGGCAATAAGATAATCCTGTTCCTCCCCGTTGTAACCTTCCTCGCCTGCCGCCGCAATTGTACCCCAGAACGGCAGTTCCGGCTCCATATATATACCGAGCAGATCCGCCGCAAAAAATGCCGCTTCCGGCGGACAGCAGGTGTGGAACCGATAGTGGTTGATCCCGAACCGCTTTGCGGCGCGCATTACCTTCAGCCATCCTTCTATCTCCATCGGAGCCGCGCCGGTCTGCGGAAAAATCATGCCGTCGTGCTTGCCGCGGAGAAAGGTTTTCACCCCGTTGATATAAAAATGATGTTTTCCCGCTATAAATTCCCTAAATCCAAAGACTGCGTCCACCGCAAGCGCACCGCACATACTCCCGCGATGCCCCTCCGCTTCCTGCCGCGTCAGTTTCTCTTCCACCCTCTCCCTCACCTGTTCCTGCGCATTATTGTAAACCGGCCTTAAAAGCTCGCCCTCGCGCTCCACACAGCGGATATGCAGCTGCCCGAAACATGGCGTAAATTCGCTAAAACGCATAATATTTGCGACTTTTACGGTAAGTGTCTTACGGCAGGTTCCCGGCATAATGGTTACCATCTGGCGGTGCGAATTTTCAACAAGATAAAGAGGTGCTGTCTGCACACCGGAAGTCGGCAGAATCTCCTCCGGCAGAAAGACATATTCGCCGCCCACTAATATTTCGCGTTCCTGCGGCAGCATCCAGGTATTTAATGTTTCAAGTACTACCTTGATTTCACCCGTTGATGCATCCGATTCCGTAACGGCTGACAGCACGTCCACCGGGGCAAAAACCTGCAGTTCCATTTTTCCTAAAATACCGTTCCAGTTTGTCTGGGTATCCGGCGAGGTCATATGCCCCCCCTTTGTCGGGTAGGCGGCATTGTCCACACATACTGTAATTGTAAGTTCCTGCCCCCTTACCGCACCGCCGATCTCATAGCGATGCGGTGCACAGATACTGTCGCTGCCGCCGATAAATTCACCGTTTACCCACACGCGCGCCATCCTTGTACGCTCTAAATACAAGTAAAGCGGACAGCCCACATCCTCCTTCTGGATGCGCACAGTGCGCTGATACCACGCATATCCGCAAAACGGATAGCGCTCTGTCAGAAACCCGGTTTCGCGCGCCGTATTCTCCCCGCGAAGGCTCTTTTTTGCCTGGGCAGTTGTCGCCGGGAGCGCGATCACATCGTCAAACGCGTGCGAGAGGCATCCGTCCTCAAACCTCCCTCCTCTCTCCTCGTCCATCCACAACAGCCATTCGCCCGACAAATCATATTTTTTCAAGCAGATCCCTTCCTTTCAAACAAAAAACATTCCCTGACTTACAGTGAAAACACGCCTGCACTCACAGATACCAATCATCCATCCCTTTCGCAGGCATCTCGCATATCTTTTGCCGTCATCCTCCAGGTTGTCCAATCCGACATCGGAAACGCACCCATTTTCCGGTAAAATGCGATGGACGGCGCGTTCCAGTTAAGGCAGGCCCACTCAAAGCGCTCACAGCCCTCCGCAAGCGCAATATCTATCAATATCCGGAATACTGCGCGCCCAATGCCCCGCCCGCGCACTTCCTCATTGAGGAAGAGATCCTCAAGATACAGATTCGTTCTCCCACAAAAAGTTGAAAATGTGTGGAAATACAGACAGAACCCAACCGGGGCACCCTTCTCCTCCACAATCAGCACATTGCAGGCATGTTGTTCAAAAATAGCCTTGTGCAGCCCTTCCTCCGTCGCAGCAACAGAGTCGGACATTTTCTCATACGCCGCAATCGCCCGGATAAAATGCAGCACCAGACTTTCCTCACCCTCGCGGACAGGACGCACCGTAACCCCGTCAATTCCGGTGGGATACTCTTCTTTTAAGTAATTGTCTTTTCTGATATCTTCCATAAAATCCTCCCATTTACTCCTGCATAAATACAGGATGCTCTTTTTTTATTGTTTTTTAAACGGAAATCTTCCCTCCCATTCCTTTGCGGAAAGTTCCGCAAATTCTTATTTTTTTGTGAGAACATCGGAAATCAACCGTCTGCCTTTTTCGCCAAAATCATCCGCTACGTTTTCAAAATCATATATCAATAAATCTTCCTTGTTCCGTTCAAGCTCATTTATTGTACGACCGGATTTATCAAATATCCCTGTCGGAGCAGTTTGATAGGGACGAATACTGTTTACCGACATTGTGTATGTTACATTTTCAACAGCCCTTGTTCTAATGTGCGATTTTATTAGCTCATACCGTTCGATGTCATCGCTATCTGCCACATCATAAAACAGTATAATATTCAACGCTGTATTCTCACGATACAATTCTCTAAAATATTCTGGATACCTTACTTCAAAACATATTCTGACACCTATTTTTAAGCCGTCAATTTTAAATATGCCCTCTTTATTGCCTATAGTAAAATTATCTTTATCCCATCCCCACAATGCTCTCTTATGGTAGTTTTCTGTTGTCATATCAGGCGAGATAAGCCTTGCACTGTTATAATATTTATTTTGCTCTTTTATAATTGTGCCAACAAGAATATACATATTGTTTTTTTTCGACATTTTTTCGATTTCCCTATATGCCGCATCTAACTCTTCAAAATTAACATCCACAGCAGATTTAATATCTCGAGGCGGATATCCTGTCAATGCACACTCTGGAAAAACTAACAGACGGATATTCTGGCTCGCTGCATCTTCAATACCCCTACATACAGCGTGAAAATTATCTGTAATACTTGAACCAACAGCAAACTGATATGCACCTATTCTCAAATCCATTTTCCTCCTCAAATTGTATGCTTTATATTGTATCCCCTACATATGGATTTTTCAACCATAATCAGATTAATGCAAAATCAGGTGCATTAAGAGCCTGGTTCAAACTAGAATTCAGGCTGACTTTGCCGCTTTGATCCTGTCTGATTGCTATTTTGAATATCTCAATATGCAAAAAGTCAACATTGGCAAGGGGTTCAAAGTCTAATACTTTCTGTCAGCAAAAATCCAAATACTATTTTTTATCTCCAACCGTTTTTTAATTCTTATAATAGCACCTTACAGGCACTAAATCAACAATTACTTTCCTGTATTCTTCTTGACAATAATTCCATTCCCCAATATAATTATTACAATATTTTCTTCCAGCTAAAACCCACACCTGGATAAATAATCTGACCCGACGGAGTGAAATAAAATGTATCATTATTATATCTTCCACAAACCTGCGGGCTGCATCACTGCCCTGCGGGACGAGAACAACCCGACCATACTGGATTATCTTGGCTCACTTGACATGGAGCGCCTGCGCCCGGTGGGGCGGCTTGACCTCGATACGGAAGGGCTTCTGATCCTGACGGATGACGGCGCATACAACCAGCAAATGACACACCCGGATATGGGAATCGAAAAAGAGTACTTTTTCTGGGCGCTGGGGAGCTTCACAGAAGAAAAAAGAAAAATACTGGAATGCGGCGCGAGGCTTCCCGGGAAAAATCCTTCCCCCGCGCGCCCGGCAAAGGTCACCATTCTAAAGGAGTGCTTGCTTGAGGATATCCACGATTTTATCACGGGGAAAAAGAGGGAACATATCTTAAAGAACCGCCCCGAAACCCCTGTGTTTTCAGGTTATATCACGGTGACAGAAGGCAGGAAACATGAGGTAAAAAGACTGTTGAAAAGCGTTAGTTGCTGCTGTGTGTATCTAAAGCGCGTGCGCATGGGCAATGTGGTCTTGCCGGGGGATTTAAAGGTGGGCAAAGTGCGGGAATTCACACCATAAATCATAAGGAAATTTCATGTCCCCATGCTGCTACCGCAGCTTGTCCGATGGGGCTATCCCCCTCCTGATACAATTGATAGGTTAAATAAAGGGCTGTTGCAAAACGGGCATAAAAAATCTCCGAATTTGCAACAGCTCCTCTTTATTTCCAAAATATTCCAGAAACACTGATTTTTCCGGAAATGCTAACTCAAATGCTCCGGGTAATTCTTTAACACAATGCTTGAAAACGGCCACAGACGCATGGAGAGAATACCGTCCTCCGGATAATACAGTGCCATATCCACGCCGAAGCCCTGCGTGTTCGTGTACAGCATGCGGACAAGAGCCCGCCCCGGAAGCACACCAAGCTGCCAGACCGATACCTGGACATTCACCTCATAATCATTGTTGTTCACAAGGATAACAAACTGCTCCTCCTCGTTAAATCTCCCAAAACCGATCACGCCGTAAGCCCCGTACACAAATTTCAGGGAGCCGGTGCGCAGTGACTGGTACGCCTTGTGGATGGCAATCAGCTCCCTGTGCAGGGCTATCAGTCCCTTGTCCTCCCTCCCCCACGGATAAGTGCGGCGGTTGTCAGGGTCCGTCCAGCCGCAGACACCCGCCTCGTCGCCGTAATAGATTGTCGGCGCGCCGATCCATGTCATCTGGATTACCACCGCCTCACGCATGATTGCCGGGTTCAAGCCCTCGTTCGCCGCCTCCGGTCCGGTCGTCGCAGTGCGCCCGACCCTATGGTTTGTCCTTGTCATAAAGCGGGAGTGGTCATGGTTGGAAAGTTCGTTCATCGCAACCATCAGCGACTGGGTGTGGAAGCGCGTCATATAATGGCGCATTGCGCCAAAAAAAGCGTCCGCGTTGCAGTACATGTCATGCCTGTACTCGTCGCTGTGCTTTTCAAGCCCCGTTAAAAACCAGGTAATCGGTTCCATAAACGCATCATAATTCATAACGGAATCCCACTCGCTGCCGCTCAGCCATGGCTGGGGGTCACCGTAATGCTCCGCCAATATCAATGCCTGCGGGTTCGCGCTGCGCACGTTCTCGCGGAATGCGCGCCAGAAATAGTGGTTGTACTCCGGCGAATGCCCCAGATCCGCCGCCACATCAAGCCGCCATCCGTCCACATTGTAGGGCGGCGATACCCATTTGCGGGCAATGCGCATAATATAGTTAAACAGCTTGGGGGATGCTTCATAGTTGAGTTTGGGCAGCGTATCATGCCCCCACCAGCCATCGTAGGAAGCATTATATGGCCATTCTTCAGACTCCGTCTTATGGAACTGGAAAAAGGTATGATAAGGGCTGTCCTCGGATACATACGCGCCCTTCTCGTAACCCTCCGCCTCCTCATAGATCCCCTCGCGGTCAAGCCATTTGTTAAACGACCCGCAGTGATTGAACACGCCGTCCAGGATCACCTTCATCCCGCGCCGGTGAATCTCCTCCACAAGGGAGATAAAGAAAGCATTGCTCGCCTCAAGGTTCTCCTTTGAGGTCACGCGGCTGATATATTTTGTTGCTTTCTTATTTGATTTTTCCCCTTCCGGCAGGCGCGTCCCTTCGTCCTTTAAAATCACGCCATAATGCGGGTCAATATAATCGTAATCCTGTATATCATATTTATGGTTTGACGGAGAAACAAAAATCGGGTTTAAGTATATTACCTCCACGCCAAGTTCCTGTAAATAGTCTAGCTTTCGCATAACACCCGCCAAGTCGCCGCCATAAAAGGCGCGCACATCCATGCTTGAGGGATAGCGGTTCCAGTCCACAATCCCAAGAGTCGGTTCACCAATATAGTTATATTCGCCGTCCTGCACATCGTTTGAGGTATCCCCGTTGCAGAAGCGATCCACAAAAATCTGATAAAACACCGCGCCCTTTGCCCAGTCCGGTATCGTATAGCCGGGCACAATCTCAAAATCGTACTCTGCATGGTGTACCGTGTCCACCCCTGCACGCGTATAATAATATTCCTCATCACCAAAGCGGATCATAAAATAGTATGGAGCTGGTACATTGGCCAGATACAAATCCGTTTCATAGAAGTCAAAACACTCCGTTGTCTTCCCGACAGTCATAGAAAAACGTTTTTCTCCGGCACATAAAAGAACCTCGCTGATTTTCTGATGCGCAGTACGGATACGTATTTTTACGGATTCATACGGCATTGGCTCCGGCGGAATCCTGTAAGATGCAGTGCCGTCAGAAAAAACAGCGGCCTTGTTAAAAGGCATGCTCTCCTTATAAATTTCATATATCTTACTTCCGTTTTCCATCCCTTTACTCCTGCCTGCAATTAAAATAGTCGGTGTGTATGCAACTGCCCGCGGCGGGCTTGTTACATGTATATTCCTATTTTATAATACCATCGTCCCAAATACAATATACAAAATCACTAAAATCTTGCCTTTTTTTGTACTGACCTGCCCGATTATACATATCCGCTTAATTAATCTTTCTGCGGACAGTAAAAAAGGACAGCTTACGGTCACTGTCCTTTTTCGGAGAAGGTATTTTTGTTACTTATGGGGTGTAGCAAAAACTATATATAATGTATTGGGGTTTACGTGTATTATTATAGCATGGAAAAAAGAAAAAGTGTTCACAAACATAATGTAAATTCGCTCTTTTTTTTCGTCATTTTCACGGAAAATTTTCGAAAACTTCCGTTTTTTCAGGTATGTTTTATACAAAAAACCACAAAAAAACCGATCTTTTGTTGGAAAGACCGGTTTTTTGCAATTTTCTTGCCAGCGCCCTATTACTTTCTATTCCTCAGAATCCGTGCCCTCGAGGTTACTGTTTTCTGGCTCATTACCTTCCTCGTCACACCCGTCAAAAAGCGCCTCAAATTCTTCGCGCCCAATGCGCTCCTTCTCAATAAGCAGCGCCGCACAGGAATGCAGGATATCCATATTTTCCACAAGAATCCGCCTGGCTTCCTCATAGCACCCGTCAATGATCGCGCGCACTTCCCCGTCGATCATCCCCGCCACTGCCTCGCTGTAACTGCGCGTCTGGGCAAGGTCACGCCCGATAAAGACTTCATTGTCATCGCCCTCATAGTTTACCATGCCGACATTGTCGGAAAAACCGTACCGCGTCACCATGCTGCGCGCCGTGGCGGTCACGTTTTTAATATCCTGCGAAGCCCCGGTGGTCACATCGTCAAAAATAAGCTGTTCCGCCACGCGCCCGCCAAGACCAACAATAATATCCTGCAGCATCCTGCTCTTGGTATTAAACATCTCATCTTTTTCAGGCAGCGGCATTGTATAGCCCGCCGCGCCGCTTCCGGTCGGAATAATGGAAACAGTATAGACCGGTCCCACATCCGGAAGCAGGTGGAAAAGAATCGCATGCCCCGCCTCATGGTAGGCTGTGATCTGCTTCTCCTTATCCGAGATGACGCGGCTCTTTTTCTCCTTGCCTATCCCAACCTTGATAAAGGATTTCTTCACATCCTCCTCGCGGATAAATTCATGCCCCTCACGCGCCGCATTGATCGCCGCCTCGTTCAAAAGGTTCTCAAGATCCGCGCCGGTAAAACCTGCGGTTGTCTGCGCAACCCTCTTCAAATCCACATCGTCCCCGAGCGGCTTGTTTTTTGCATGTACGCCAAGTATCTCCTCGCGCCCCTTCACATCCGGCCGCCCTACCAACACCTTGCGGTCAAAGCGCCCCGGGCGGAGAATCGCCGGGTCAAGAATATCCACGCGGTTAGTTGCAGCTAACACAATAATACCTTCATTGCTGCCAAAACCATCCATCTCCACAAGCATCTGGTTTAAGGTCTGCTCGCGCTCGTCATGTCCGCCCCCCATCCCGGTACCGCGCCTTCTTGCTACCGCATCGATCTCATCTATAAACACAATACATGGCGCGTTGCGCTTGGCATCCGCAAACAGGTCGCGCACGCGGGACGCGCCGACACCGACAAACATTTCCACAAAATCCGAACCGGATATGGAGAAAAACGGCACTCCCGCTTCCCCCGCCACCGCTTTTGCAAGCAGGGTCTTACCTGTTCCCGGAGGTCCCTCAAGCAGGATGCCCTTTGGGATACGCGCCCCGAGGTGCACATATTTTTTGGGGTTTTTCAGAAAATCCACAACCTCGGAGAGTTCTTCTTTTTCCTCCCTCAGTCCCGCGACATTCTGGAAGGTGGTCTTCTCATCACTGGTCATGCGCGCCCTGCTCTTCCCGAAATTCATCATTTTCGAGTTGTTGCCCGCCCCGCCCCCGTTCATAACATTCATCATCATGGAGAACAGGAAAATAACCAGGATAACCCCGAAAATATACGGAAGAATCTGCCAGATAATGCTTGGCTTCTCAATCTCATGCGCTACTGTAGCAACATTACTATCGTAACCTTTCTGTTCAATCTTTGTCACGTCTGTCGCATCAAATATTTTTGTTTCACCGTTTGACAGCTGCACGCGCACCTGCCCAGTCGGCACTTCCTCATTCGGATAAATATCGATCCTCACCACCCTGCCGCCGGAAAGATCCTCCACAAATGCCTGGTAGCCGTAATTCGATGAATTCCCCCCCAGACTGTTTGTAAACCAGATTGCGGCTAAAAGCATGATAAGCAGGAACAGATAAAATCCGTATCCCTTTACAAACTTACTCAATTTATTTTTCTCCTCTCTATATTTCAACCACTCCGATGAATGGAAGATTCCGGTATTTCTGCTGATAATCCAGGCCGTAGCCAACAACGAACGCATCCGGTATCTTAAATCCCGTAAAGTCCACATGTACCTTAACTTCCCTGCGCTCCGGCTTATCGAGCAGCGTGCAGAGTTTCAGGCTTTTTGGCCCGCGTCCGCCAAGTTCCTTTAACAGGCAGGAAAGTGTATGCCCCGAATCGATAATGTCCTCAACCACCAGGACATCCCTCCCCTCAATCGGCTCATCCAAATCCTTTATAATTTTCACATTCCTGCTGCTCGTCGTCCCATCCCCATAGCTTGAAACCGCCATAAAATCCAGGGTGCATGGAATCAACAGATGCTTTGAAAGCTCCGTCATAAAAAATGCCCCACCCTTTAACACGCAGATTAGGTGCAGTACCTTCCCCCGGTACGCCTCACTGATTTCCGCTGCCAGCCCGGCAATGCGGTCCGCCACCTCCTGTGAGGATATCATTGTACTTATCTTTTCTGCCATTGCAATTCCTGCCCTTTCTTCTTTAATTCTACCACGAGAATCTGTTTTGTATTCTCCGTTACCCGAAAGCCTTCCGTACTGCGCACACCGACCGCCCAGAGCACATGGTTTCCCGCCGCAAGCACTGCAAGAGTATCTCTTAGCTCCACAGGCACCTTCTCATCAACCAGCAATTTTTTCAGGCGCTTCCTGTTTCGTCCCCCGTTGATAGCAAGGTAGTCCCCCGGCTGTTTCGTGCGCAGAATAAGTATGTTTTCTATTGTATCATAATCAAAGCATTTCGTATAGCAATTTCTTGCAAATCTTGAATTTTTTTCAATTTCTGTTCGAATATTTACTGATTTTCCATCTATAAGCCGCAGGGAAAGCTCATAACTGCCAAGCATAATATTTTGCTCAAGACCTTTCACAAGAGCCTGCATCAAAAAGACTTCCCCCGACCCCATCCGCGGCAAATCAACATCCTCAACCCTGTTTCCCACACCAATATACATTTTTCCATACTGAACCTTTGCCAAAAGCCCGCCTGGCAGATTTATACACCCTCCCGTCCCGCGGGATATAAGACTAAAGAGCGCATTTATATGTGCACCCGTAATATCGCGCCTGCTGCCCGCGGCGCGGCAAACAGCATACAGTATAACTTCCTTTTGCAGGAATTCTGGCAGCGCCAATATGGAAGAAATTTCCAGCGCAATATTTCTGCGCTCCATCCCCGCTAAAATGCCATCCTCCCCATCCCCACACTGCGCCCGCACCTCCGTTTCAGGCAAAACTTCACCCGAGGCATAAACAGGCGCTTCGTTAGCAGCTTTAAGGCCTGCTTCCTCCCCGGCCTTGCAACAGTTTTCTGTAGCAGCTTTGCAGTAAGCTTCCTCCACCTGCCCCCGCAGATAACTGGTAAGCTCATACATCCTTGTGGCAGCCCGCGCCAGATGGGATACCGCGGCGGCGTTCACCATGTCCGCCGCTGCCGGGAGCAGTTCATTGCGGATGCGGTTGCGGGCATAATCCCCGGAAAAATTAGTTTTGTCCGTACAATATGCCTGTCCCTTGCTTCCTAGGAATTCAACAATCCGAGAGCGCGCCATACCTAACAGGGGACGGATTATCGTATGCCCCTCCTCCTGCCTTACGGGTGCAATCCCAGAAAGTCCCCAGACCCCGCTGCCCCTAAGTGCCTGGAACAAAAAAGTTTCCGCATTGTCGTTCTCGTTGTGGGCAACCGCTATTCTTTTGCAGCCGCGCTCTTCTGCCTCTTTGTGGAATGCCCGGTAGCGCACCCTGCGCCCCGCCTCCTCCTGCGTCAGACCCCACTGTGCTGCAAGCGCCCGCACATCCTCACGCACGGCTTTAAAAGGAACGGACATCCGCGCGCACTCTCCGCGCACAAATTCCTGGTCCATATCGGCATCCGCCCCGCGAATACCGTGGTTTACATGCACTACAAAAAGCTCAAACCCGTATTCCTGCCGCAGCGCGCACAGAATATGCAGCAGGCACATGGAATCCGCGCCGCCGGAAACGCCTGCTATCACGCCCTCTCCCGGCTCAAGCATACCATGCCTGTCCACATATTGTTTTACTTCCCTGAAAAAGTCATATGCCTTCGCTTCCATTCCTTTTCCCATGTTCCACTTCATTTCTGCACTGCTTTGCAGCGCGCAGACACAATCTTCCTGTTCCTCGATTCTTCTATCATCCACAAGCCCGGACGAATGATATTTATTTTACATCAAGCTTCCCGGTATGGCAACCCTTTTCTTTTGTCCGTTTTGACAGCCCCGCCACAAGTACAGTCATATCATCCTTTGGCTGATAATCCTCGCGCTTCATCGCCGCTTCCAGTATGGCATTTGCAATTTCCTGCGGGTTCCCGCCCACAGACCCCGAAAGCGCCCCAGCAATAAACTCCTCCCCGTCACTCTCGGCAACCCCGTCGGAAACCATAATTACATAGTCGCCCTCATAAAGCTTTTTTTGTTTTATGTCGTAGGATACACATGAGAGCATCCCCGCGGGGAGCGTTGTGGAACTGATACTTTCCATCCAGTCGCCGCGCAGGATAAAGGTTGCTGCCGCCCCCGCTTTCATAAAATCGCAAATACCCGTGGTCAGGTGCAAAACTGTGATATCCATTGTGGAAAACATGGTGTTCTCCGTGCGCAGCACAAGCATCGAATTAATCAGCCGCATTGCCGCTTCCTCCTTAAAGCCCGCCTCAAGGAACTGTTCAAGCAGCTCTATCACGCGCTCGCTCTCCCTGCATGCTGCCTCACCGCTTCCCATACCGTCCGAGAGCAGCATAATGACCTCGCCCCCCTCCGGGTACAAAAATGAAAAATTATCCCCCGAAACCCGGCTGTCCGCCCGCACAGCGCGCGCCACACCCGTCATTACCTCAAAATTTGCATCCTCGCGGAAAACATAATCCGAATAATCCTTGCCGATCACATGGCGCGATGCCTCCCCCGGCACCAGGTGTTCCCCCACAATACAGCTTAGAATCATTGCCGCTTCCTTGGTCGTCATGCAGCGCCCCCTGCGGCAGCGCGCCGTCATATGCAGCTCAAGGCTCCCGTCGCCTTTTTCCAACATAAGCATTCTCTTTGCATAGATCTGTTTAAGCCAAAGCCTGGTATAAACACTTCGAGGAACTTCCCAGACTTTTCCTCCCTGTTGTTCCAGGTTCCCGGCAAATTCACCGACAATGCGCGCCATTTCTGTTAGCTGGTCGGCAACCGCCTCGCGGCTCTCATTAATGCGGTTTCGCCATACAAGCCCCTGGCGAAGCAGCAAAAGACCGCGCCCCAGCCCCTCAAACAATTCCCCCCGCCGCTTGCAGCCCACAAGGTATCCGCCATCCTCCCCCGGCATCCCCCCACTCTCCTGTATCGCCGACAAAAGCCGCTCTGCTTCCGCCAGACTCTGTTCCCTTTTATCGCCCCAGCACTGTCCGCACTGACTGCATTCGCTGCATATGGGCATTGAAATCTCATCAAACATTTTGGTAAGCTGCGCCTGCTCCATCCCAGTCCACGGCGACGCAAAACTGCTGATGCTCCCTGACAGTCTCTCAAATGCCCCTGCAATCCCACAAAGCCTCCGCTTCACTTCCTTCTGCATTTTCCATTCAACCACATTATCCCGTTTCATAGGTCCTCACCTCTCCGAATCCTTTTTGTGCATGAACCGTCATACCAATCAGGATTATAGCCGTCCGGAATGGAATTTTTTGTCAAAATCGGGCAGCACTGACCTAAAATCGATTGACATTTTTATATGGAATTTCTTATCAAAACTCGAATCGAAGTAGTTAAAATGGGCAAAAAAAGAGGAAAGCCTCCTCATCTCTCCCCTTCTCCTTTTTCCTTAAAAACAATCTCATCCGGATAGACCAGCCCAAGCACCTTGCGCGCCATCTCCTCGATGAATTTTTTCGTCCCGATATAATCTTTTTTTGCGTCAAGTTTATTTGATTCCGCCCGCAACTGCTCAATCTGACTCTCGAGCCTGGCTTTTTCTTCAAGTTTGCCGTCCCGTTCCCTCCTCACGCCCGCAGTGGCGTAAAGCACCACACCGCACAACATCGCTGTCAATGTGGCGAGCAGCCAGAACCCTGTTGCCTTTCTCTTCTTCTTTCTCCTCATGGCAGTCACTCCTTCTTCTTTTCTTCCCTTCGCTGCTTCCTTTTTTGCCGTTTTAAGTTTTTTTGTTCCTTCTTTTCTATTTTAACCTGTCTGCGCTTATTTTTCAATTCCATTTTCTTTTTCCGTATGGGTTCGGTCTTCTTCTTAAACCATTTTCTGATGGCATCCGACCTTTTTTCCGAAAAGGCTGTCAGTCTGTCACGCATTAACACCCTGTAAAGAATCATGCCCGCAAGCATACCGAAAACCGAGTAAGCGCGGATTACCCCACTGTTTTTAACATAGATTACAGAAAATACAAATATTGATGCCGCCAGCCAGTATAGAATATCCTCCGCCTTCTCAAAAAGCCAGGACGGACGGAAAAAAATCCTTAGCACGAGCAGCAGGTCATAGGCAAAAAAGCAGATTACACCGGAGAGAAAAGAAAACACCAAAAGTTCAAGCTCCGGAATCACCGCATCATTCACAGGCTTCCCCCCTTAATATGCTACCGGAGCAGCCTGGCAAAAAAGGATTCACCGTTCTTCCCACGCCTCATTTTGTCCGTGTAAACGAAGCTGTCCACCCTGCCATCAATATCAATCTCACCTTTTTCCAGTGTAAAGCGTCCCATATGCAGCCCGCCCCCACGGATAATCAACACACCCATCTCCGTGTCAAGAACCACCTCCTGCTCGTCGAACGAGCGCACATCCTGCACACCGCTTAAATGGAGTTCTTTCCGGTTCTGCATATATAATGTGTGTCCCTGGCTCCTTTTCTCCTCCACTGCCATTGCCATGCCCCTCCCGCATCTATCCTCTCTAATCCTTATGAGGGGAGGCTCAAAAATAGAACTTTTTCTTAAAGGTAACGGAACAGTTCCTTCGCATCCTCTTTTCTTGTTGTTTCCGCAACATCAAGGACTTCGACGCGCACTGCCTTGCTGCCAAAACCAATCTCAATAATATCGCCGACTTTTACGTTCGCCGATGCTTTTGCCGGTCTGTCGTTGATTGTGACCCTGCCCGCATCGCACGCATCGTTTGCAACCGTCCTGCGCTTTATCAGGCGGGAAACTTTTAAAAATTTATCCAACCTCATTTTCACACCTGCCTTTTAAAATAATATGAAAAAGGCTGCCTTGAAGAATCTACCTCAAAGCAGCCCGAACTACGTTTTTCTAGTTGTTTACAACGTCCTTTAAAGCCTTGCCAGCCTTGAACTTCGGAGCCTTCGAAGCCGCGATCTTAATCTTCTTGCCGGTCTGAGGATTCTTGCCTTCCCTTGCTGCCCTCTCTGCAACCTCGAATGTACCGAAACCAACGAGCTGTATCTTCTCACCCTTTACAAGCTCCTCGGTAACAACGTCAATAAATGCTTTTAACGCCTTCTCGGCATCCTTCTTGGATAACTCTGCCCTCTCCGACATAGCTGCAACTAACTCTGATTTGTTCATGAAATTTTTCCTCCTCTGGAATATTATAATTGACTCTCCGGAACGTCTTTTCTCCGGTCATAAATAAAACCTCTTGACTCTATGGGGTAGAACGGATTTTACCTACATCTAAATATATAAACTCATTGAAGCCATTTGTCAAGGAATTTCGTATATTTTGATGGATTTTTTGCCGATTTTTCTATTTCCTAGTAATGATCCCCCGGTTTTCGGTACAAAATGCCCTCCTCAAGGGGAATATCCTTGATTCGGAACAATTCGGAAACGGATACAGGGCGGTATCCTCTCTCTATCAGTTCCGGCACCAGATACTCCACAGCCTCCGCCGTGCATTCATACAAATCATGCATCAATATAATATCCCCGTCCTGAACAGTATCAAGGACATGTTCAATAATCTTCTCCGCATCGCGGCTTTTCCAGTCCCCCGAATCGAGTGACCAGTTAATCAGCGCCGTTTTTGCAAGACCACGCACTGTTTCGTTAGCACTGCCATAAGGCGGGCGCAACAGTACATTCTCAACCGGTATGTATTCTTTCAACCCGTCCAACGTCCTAGTGATTTCCTTTGTAATCTGTTTCTCAGTTAGTTTATTTAAATTCTTGTGCGACCAGGTATGGCTCGCCACTTCAAAGCCATTCTCATAGAGTCTTTTTAAAGTGTCGGAATACATCTCAAGCCTGCTGCCAACCACAAAGAACGTCGCGCCCGCTTCATATTCAAGCAGGACATCTATAATCCGGTTTGTGACTTTGGTAAACGGGCCATCATCGAAGGTCAGTGCGACCACCGGGGTATCCGCGGCAGGTTCCTCCCCGCCCTCCCCCTCATCGGAAGGCACTACTTCCGGGTTCGCATCTTCCTGCTCTGAACCTTCGGATTCCTTATCTCCCGGTTCTGCAGTCCCTAGCCCTGAGTTCTCTGGTTCCTTATCTCCCAGTTCCGTGATCCCCTGCCCTGAACCTTCCGGTTCCTTATCTCCCGGTTCTGTAACTCCCTGCTCCGAACCTTCGGATTCTTTATCTTCTGGTTCCGTGATTCCCTGCCCTGAACCTTCCGGTTCCTTATCTCCCGGTCCTGTAACTCCTGGCTTCGCCCCTTCTGATTTTGCTCCTGTACCATCATCTTTATTTTCTGCATTATCGGGCTTCAAAGCGCCATCATTTGACTCTTTGGCAAACAGCACCATTTCCTTTCCGCCTGCCAAAAAGGAATCCAATGTGGCACTTTCATATGGGTGGCCGCCCGCAGTAAACAGTTCATTTCCCGTTTTCTTTCCCACTGCCAATCTTATAGCCACTAACATAACAAACAGGGAAAATACGGTCAGCGCTCCCCAGAGTATCTGCCGCAAAGGCAAACTCTTTCTGCCCTTTTCCCCATTTTTAATACTGTCTTTTCTTCTGCTGGTCATTTTTCTGCCTCAATTATTCTTCCCGGTTTCCCTTTTTATGCCATAAATCCCCTTTTTATCCCATTTGGATCAAGGGAAGATTCATTCAGACAGCCTTTTCCATAGGTCAATCCCGCATAAACCTGCTCAGTATTGCGCATAATCGGTCCTTCCACATCCTGCGCAGCAACTTCCTTAAATGCAGCCCTAAGCCCCGAAACCACCTTGTCCACCGCGCCGAGCAAAGACACATCGCGGCTTACACAGGCGCGTATCAGGGATTTATTGACAAATGAATAAAGGCTTAACAACTCATACGAAATATCATACTGGTAGTCAAGCGCCCCCATAAGCTCGCTCAAAAAGCGCTGTGCATTCTTCAACTCCCGCTCATATCCCTCAATATCCCCTTTGGCAAGGGCTTCCCGCGCCACCTTTGTATCCGAAAGTATCACATCGTACATAATGACAACCAGCTCCGTGCGCGAAGCCTGCGTAACCCGGAAAGTAAATTCCTTTAAGCGTTCCCTGTCCATAAAAACCTCTCTTTACCTAACTGTTATTGGGCATAAAAGGACTCACTCCAAAAAATGGTTGAGTCCTTCTATGCATTATTGGAACAATCTACTCTTAGCCTACATCATTTTATCACTGCCCTATTGGAGCAATCTGCTCCAATTTCCAGCCTACTTCAATTTTATATTACTTTATTGGAGCAATCTGCTCCAATTTCCAGCCTACTTCATTTTATATTACTCTATTGGAGCAATCTGCTCCAATCTCTAACCTACTTCATTTTACCATTACTTTATTGGAGCAACCTGCTCCAATTTCCAGCCTACTTCAATTTTATATTACTTTATTGGAGCAGGGAGAGTATGGTTTGTGGTCTTTCGTTTGCTTGGGCGAGCATGGAGGTGCCGGCCTGTGAGAGTACATTCTTCTGGGTGTAGGTGGTCATCTCCTCCGCCATATCCGTATCCTCGATGCGAGAGAGCGCCTCCGTGATATTCTCGGAAG
>ERZ808051.1312-NODE-1312-length-17222-cov-5.013765_pt1 | contig 17222 bp, 13 predicted proteins | sample MGYA00380199_ERZ808051 | MGnify/ENA primary metagenome ERZ808051 (study PRJEB31490, sample SAMN06133391) | mouse gut metagenome | isolation source: J11 | host: mice | place: China: Chengdu | collected 2015-05 ...
GCAGTATAGCATATTCGACTATATGTAGTGGGGCGACCTCTCTCAATACCCCGCAGCTTGCTGCGGGGTCGTTTATTCATGTGTTGGTAGTAGAGGATGACAAGGAGATTCGGGAAGGGGTGCAGATCTATCTGCAGAGTCAGGGATACCAGATTTTTCAGGCGGCGGACGGCGTGGAAGGGCTGGAGGTCCTGGAAAAAGAAGAGATCCATCTGGCGATCGTAGACATTATGATGCCCCGGATGGACGGAATCCGTATGACGATGAAGCTGCGGGAAAAGTACGATTTTCCGGTGATCATGCTTTCGGCGAAATCAGAAGAAGTGGATAAGGTCATGGGGCTCAATATCGGGGCGGACGACTATGTAACGAAACCGTTTACCCCGATGGAGCTGATGGCAAGGGTGAACTCCCAGCTCCGTCGTTACCGGAAATTTATGGAAAAGCTGGAACCCAAGGAAAATGTACATGTGATCGGCGGGCTGGAGATCAATGAGGATACGGTGGAGGTAACCATGGACGGAAATCCGGTGAAGCTGACGCCGATCGAATATAAGATCCTTCTGCTCCTGACAAAGAATCCGGGGCATGTATTTTCCGCGGAAGAGATCTATGAGCGGGTGTGGCAGGAAAAGGCCATCAATACAGATACGATCATGGTGCATGTCCGCAATATCCGTGAAAAAATCGAAGTAGACCCGAAAAATCCAAAATATTTGAAGGTGGTGTGGGGCGTTGGCTATAAAATTGAAAAACAGTCCTAGATTTGGAATTCTGTTGGCTGGAATCGTACTTTTATTTTCTTCATTTGCCATGATATCCTCCTATCCGGTGCTTGCGGATCTGATGGAACCGGAGCTGAAAGGCGACTTTGCGGCAGGCATCATGGAAGATTCTATGGATGAACTGCTGCGCGGCGGGTATTATCTGTATAATGAAGTGCATGAGAATCTGGAGCTGAATGAAGTGATGCAGCGTTTCGGGAGAGACAACTTTTTCCTGATGCGCAAATATATGGATTATGAAGTATTTTCCGGGGATTCGGAGGACGCGGACGGGGAAAAAGGCCTGCTAGGCAGAAGCAGTTCCGCTGACACGAAAAAGCTCCTGGAGCAGAATACGGATTATGGGCTTCGAATCGTGCTGGAGTATGATCGGAACGAAAACCTCAATACCGTGGAAGTGGATGGAACCTGCGCAAACGAGGATGAGCGGTACCGTCTGGAGCAGGGAGTATTTAACTGCCTGGATGAGCCCTATGATTATGTGAAAGGGGAGCGGATACAGTATTTTCTGACGGATCCCTCTTCGGTAAAGATCATTTATGCGTTTACGGAACAGAATCTGCAGAGATTTCTGCAGAATAATTATTTTTCCGGCGGCGTATACAATGCCAATGTGGAGATCCTGTCCAATATGAAGCCCTATCTGGTCTTTGAATGGGGCTTATGCTTTCTGGTCATGGCGGCCGCGCTTCTGATTCCCTGCAATAAGAATTGGGATTTGGGAAACTTCCCGGTTTTTAAAATGCCGTTTGAGGTGGTATTGCTTGCGGGCGCATTTGCCGTTTCCATGGAACAATCCTTTGCTTCCGTTGTGTGGAATACACTGAACCATCGCCTGGCAGGTTTTATAGGCGATATGGGGATCCCGGAGCAGCTGAATTACGGTGTGGAAAAGCTCTTGAATCTGCTGATGTGGTTCTGTATCTTTGGAATGGCCTATTGGGGAACGACCTGTCTGCGGGCGATATTTACGATGAAGGGAAGGTATTGGAAGGAGCGTACCCTGACCGCGCGGATCCTTTATTGGGCGGAGGGACGCAAGGATGAGCTTGGCGAGCAGGTGCGGCAGGGCGCAGGAGAGGCTACGGGGCTGTTCAGGAGAATGTGGAAGGGAATCCGCGGCCTCCAGAAACGGATTTACGACGGTTTTCTGCATGTGGATATTACGGAGCAGGCGAATCATGTGATCTTTAAGATCGTCCTTGCGAATTTCATTGTCCTGACATTGATCAGCTGCTTCTGGTTTTACGGGATTTTTGCGCTTCTGCTGTATTCCGGGATTCTGTTTTTGTTCCTGCGCCGATATTTTTTCGATATCCAATGGAAATATCGGCTGCTGCTGGCATCCATGAACCTGCTTGCGGAGGGGAACCTGGATGCTCCGATCGAAGGGGATCTGGGAGTATTCAATCCGATGAAGACGGAGATCCAGAAGATTCAGAGAGGATTCAAGAAAGCGGTGGATGAGGAAGTGAAGAGCGAACGGATGAAGACCGAGCTGATCACCAACGTTTCCCATGACCTGAAAACACCGCTGACTGCGATCATAACCTATGTGGATCTGCTGAAAAAGGAGGAGGATCCGCAGAAGAGGAAGGAATATCTGGCAGTGCTGGAGAAGAAATCCCTTCGGCTGAAGGGATTGATTGAGGATCTGTTTGAGATCAGCAAAGCCACCAGCCGGAATGTGACGATGAATTTTATGAGAGCGGATGTGATAGAGCTTTTAAAGCAGGTGGGCCTGGAAAATGACAGCAGGATCCGGGAGGCGCGTCTGGATATCCGGTGGAGCCTGCCCGAGGAAAAGGTTGTGATGCTGCTGGACAGCCAGAAGGCATACCGTATTTTTGAAAATCTGATCGTGAATATCACAAAGTACGCAATGCCCCATACGAGAGTTTATATTGAGGTGAAGGATGAGGGGAATGAGGTTTTGATCTCCATGAAAAATGTGTCTGCGGCGGAGCTGGATTTTGACGCAAATGAGATCACGGACCGTTTTGTCCGCGGGGACGCGTCCAGAAATACGGAAGGTTCCGGCCTGGGGCTGGCGATTGCGAAGAGCTTTACGGAGCTGCATTACGGGACGTTGGAGGTGACAACGGAGGCGGATCTGTTTAAGGTCAATATCCGGCTTCCGAAGCGGACAGAGGAGTTTTCAACACGGAATCAACAGAAAAATGATGGGAAATCAACAAAATAGACTGACTTATCCCCCGCCTTTTTCTTGACTTTCCCGGCAATTGCGAGCACAATGGAGGAGCAGCAAGAAATGGAACGATTCAGAACGGCAGCGGACAGGTCTGCGGTCTGCCGTTCTGCATCGTTACCAGAAAATGAAAAAAAGAGGGAAGGAGAGTAGTTTATGCGCTATGAGATTAAAGGTGAGACACTTCCGGTTGTTCTCTGCTATCTGGACAACGGAGAGAGGATGATCACGGAGAGAGGATCCATGAGCTGGATGTCCCCGAATATGAAGATGGAGACAACATCCAACGGAGGAATCGGAAAGGCAATCGGGAGGATGTTTGCGGGAGAGGCCCTGTTCCAGAATGTGTATACGGCAATGGGCGGTTCCGGAATGATTGCGTTTGCCTCCAGCTTTCCGGGCAAGATCGTGGCTTATGATATCGGACCGGGCAGGGAACTGGTCGTTCAGAAGTCCGGATTCCTGGCATCGGAGGCAGGGGTAGACCTGTCCGTATTCTTTCAGAAGAAGTTCGGAGCCGGACTGTTCGGCGGGGAAGGCTTTATTATGCAGCGTCTGACCGGGCAGGGAACGGCATTTCTGGAATTTGACGGGCACATCGTGGAGTATGACCTGGAGCCGGGACAGCAGATCGTGGTGGATACGGGATATCTTGCGGCGATGGAATCGACCTGCGGCATAGATGTCAGATCCGTGCCGGGTGTGAAGAATATGGTATTCGGCGGAGAAGGGATCTTTAATACGGTTATCAGCGGCCCGGGGCATATCTGGCTGCAGACCATGCCGATCTCCAATGTGGCGGGAGAGATCGCGCGGTTTATTCCGTCGAAGTAGGAAGACGGTGGGAGACTGTCCCTGAATGCGGACAAAGGATGCGGGAAGGGACGGATGGAAGGGCTGCCGTATGGATTTTGGACGGTCACCAGGCAGATCGGCCGGAAAGCTTTATGGCAGCACTGATTCATATACCATGAGAAAGAGCGCAGAACATACAGGAAGTTCCACGCTCTTTTCATTTTACCGATGTTCTAAGTGCAGATATTTTTCTCTGGTAGCAAGTCCGCCCCGGATATGCCGTTCGGATTTGTTCGTGTCCAGCACCCTGCGGGTCTGCGCCGCAAGTGCAGGATTGATCTGAAGGAGCCGCTCGGTAACATCTTTATGTACCGTACTTTTGCTGATCCCAAACTTCTTTGCCGTCTGCCGTACAGTGGAGTTGCTTTCTATGATATAATTGGCGATTTCTACGGCTCGTTCTTCAATATAATCTTTCAAGAAAATCCCCCTGCAAACCTTGTTTTTACAATGTATGAAAAACGGGGGAGGTTTATTACTCTATTCTTCCTTAGCTAGCAGGGCAGTTCCTCGTTTGCGTATTATTTTAGCTATAAAGGAAGAGCCACTGGATATAATTTATTGTATACACAGAAGGGGGAGTTGTGTTACGATAGGAAAGAGGCTACTGAGGGAAAGGAAGGATGAAATCATGAGGCGTATAGAATTGCCTGGATATGTACGCGGGGCAAAATGGATATGGATGAGTGCGGTTTTTCTGATCTGTGTCATGCTTTTTGGAGGGCATGCATCGGCAGAAGAGGAGATTCAGAGCACAGGAGCAAAAACAGTGTGGTATATCGCTCTGGGGGACAGCATCCCGAACGGATACTATGGGACAGGTGAATCAGAAGTTACAAGTTACCCGATCCTCATTGCAGGTGACCTGCATAGCGTCAGCGGGAGAGAGATCTGGATCAGCCGGTTTACCAAAAACGGGCTGACGGCAAAAAAGCTCAATTCGACAATGCTTCTGGAGCCGGATGTTCAGCAGATGCTTTCGCAGGCGGAGCTGATCACACTGACGATCGGCTCCAATGACCTGATGAATGAATTTAAAAAGGTGTCCAGGGAGATCTTGAACAATCAGACTCGTTTTTACACGGCGGATGAAGCTCTGGCAGCCCTGCAGGATGGGATTGCGGAAAATCCTCTTCTCCTGATGAACATTGCTTCGGCAATAGGAAGCTGGGATTACTCCTCATTTGAGGATCAATGGGTACTTGCCATGGACACGATTGCCCTGTGCCGCAGAGAGGATGCCCAGATTGCGGTTACGACAATCTATAATCCGATGAAAGGGCGGGAGCTGCCTGGTACATTGAACGCGGTGGTAGAGAGTGTGATCTCCGGAATGAATGAGATCATATGGAAGTATGCGGAAGAATATGGATATCATGTGGTGGATCTCTTTGACTCGGGAATTGAGGACCTGACTCAGTCTGACGGGCTGCATCCCAATCAGGAGGGGCAGGATATGATCCGGATGTTGATGGAGAATGAACTGGATCTGAGCTTGTTCCAGAATCCGGAATCCGATGAGGAAGTGCTGAGAATGCAGAAGGAGCTGGAGGAGGCTGCCCAAAAGAAGGCGCGGGAAGCAGAACAGAAGCGGCAGCAGCAGCGCGGGAAGAGGGTTCTGATCGGAGTCGGGATCGGAGCAGCCGTATGCCTGGTGCTTGCGGGGATCCTCCTGCTGGTAAGAAGAAACCGGCGTAAGAAGGCTGTAACAGGAGAGCCGGAAGCGCAGGAAAAGTCAGAATTATCATAAGAATTTCATGTGCGGGAAAAGTACGGAAAAAAGAGCAAATTTTTATGCGGGCTTTTGCTTGACAGAACAGGAGCAAAGTGATAACATACAGATTCGATTGAGGAAAGAAGGGAATATTTGGAAGATTCATTTTAAAAGAAAGTAACTGGCTCCTTCTGTCCGCTTGGGCGGACGGCCCGGAGCATGATGAAAATGCAGCTTTTCAATGGAAGCGTAGGAGGGCATTATGGGAAGTGAAGATTACAGCAAGGCGTATCGATTGGGAAAAAAGGACTATCAGTCGCGGATGCTCCGCGGCGTGAGGCCTACTTTGCAGGTTTTGGATGATTTTATGCCGGAGAAGGGCTCTTATTCGGAAATGCCCCTCGGGCTGGTACAGATTCCCGCAGACCAGATCGTGGGGACGAAAACCGTCGGAAGAAGCAACTCCTTTGCGGGAAATTTTATGCCGATTCTGCGTGAGACCACGGAGTTTGCTTCGAAATGGGCTTCTTTAAGCACCAGCCATGTGGAGGAAGGAATCCGGGAGCCGATTAAGGCATATGAATATATGAACAAGTTCTACGTGGAGGAAGGAAATAAGCGGGTCAGCGTTATGAAATATTTCGGCGTTGTGTCCATTCCGGGCAACGTCACGCGGATCATTCCGAAGCGCACAGAGGAAAAGGAAAATAAAATATATTATGAATTTCTGGATTTTTACCGGTGCGCGCCCATTAACTATATCTGGTTTTCCCAGGAGGGCAGATTCGCAAAGCTGCAGGAAGCTGTCGGGAAAGAGCCGGAGGAAGAATGGACGAAGGATGAGCTGCTGAAATTCAGCTCCATTTATTCCAGGTTTTCCGGGGAATACCAGACGCAGGGCGGGAGCAAGCTGAGGATCACCGCAGGAGACGCGTTTCTGGCGTTCATCACATTATATGGATATGAGGACATCGACGAGAAGACGACCAGCGAATTGAAGGAATTGATGACAAAGAGCTGGGAGGAATTTGAGCTTCTTCAGGAGGAGCAGGTGGTGGACCTGAAGATGGAGCCCAATGAGGAAAAGAAGCCGCTCTTAAGCATCCTCCTGCCGCTGAGTATGCCGAAGCTCAAGATTGCGTTTATTTATGAAAAGACACCGGGAACCTCGGCGTGGGCCTACGCCCATGAGCTGGGGCGGCTGCATCTGGAGCAGGCATTTTCGGACGAGGTGCAGACGGTCAGCTATGAGAATGCGACCCTGGAAAATATCGAAGCTCTGCTGGCGGAGGCCATTGATTCAGGCTGCAACCTGATTTTTACGACTACGCCGTCCTTCGTACAGGCAAGCGTAAAGGCAGCCATTGCCAATCCGGAGATCCGAATCCTGAACTGCTCCTTGAACACATCTCACCGGTATATCCGTACATACTATTCACGGATGCATGAGGCGAAGTTTTTGATGGGGGCCATTGCCGGGGCGATGGCGGAAAACAACCGTATGACCTATATCGCGGATTATCCGATCTGCGGTTCCATTGCAAATATCAATGCGTTTGCTCTGGGAGCAAAGATGATCAACCCGCGGGCGGAGGTATTTCTGGAATGGTCCACATTGAAGGACGTGGACATTGATGAAAAGATCAGGAGCAACGGATCTTCCTGTATATCCGGACGGGATATGGTAATCCCGGAAGAAGCTTCCCGGTTCTACGGACTCTACCACCAGGAAGGAGGCTGGATGCGGAATCTTGCCATGCCGCTGTGGCACTGGGGCAAGTTTTACGAAAGGCTGATCCGGACGATCATGGACGGAACCTGGAAATATGACGACAACCCGGCGTCTACCAAGGCCATCAACTACTGGTGGGGCATGTCGTCAGGGGTGATCGACGTGATCTGTTCCAAGAACCTTCCGATTGGAACAAAGCGCCTGGTTGAACTGCTGAGGGCGACCATCAGTTCCGATCTGTTTAACCCGTTTTCCGGTATTTTGTATTCCCAGACAGGGATCGTGCAGGGAGAACCGGACCGGATCCTGGCGCCGGAGGAGATCATGACCATGGACTGGCTGGCAGAGAATGTGATCGGTTCCATTCCGAAAAAGGAAGAGCTGAAGGAAGAGGCAAAACCTGTCATTGAGCAGCAGGGAGTACAGAAAAAGGAAGGTTAACTGACGTATGAAGATACTGGCGATCGCGGATGAAGAGTCCAAGTATCTGTGGGATTTTTACGAAAAAGGAAAATTGGACGGGATCGACCTGATCATCTCCTGCGGGGATCTGGATCCGAATTACCTTTCCTTCCTGGTGACTCTTTCTTCCGTACCGGTTCTGTATGTACACGGGAACCATGACAGCAAATATGAACGCATTCCGCCGGAGGGCTGTATCTGCATTGAGGATCAGATCTATGTCCATGAAGGGGTACGGATCCTCGGGCTGGGCGGCTCCATGCGCTACTGCTCCGGGCAGCATCAGTACACGGAGCGGGAGATGAAGCGCAGAGCCGCAAAACTGTGGTTCAAGCTGTTTCGTCATGGGGGCTTTGATATCCTGGTTACACACGCGCCCGCCTATCAGTTAAATGATGGGCGGGATTTGCCGCATCAGGGTTTTCAGGTATTTAAGACATTGATCGAAAAATACCGTCCCAAATTTTTCCTCCACGGGCACGTACATATGTCCTATGGAAGAAACCATAAGCGGTATGATAAATATCAGGATACCCATGTGATCAATGCATTTGAGCGGTGCGTGTTTGAATTTGAGGATGAAAACCCGAAGGAACATATTTTTTAAGCGCTGATTGAAACAAAAAGGAGAAGAACGCGTGATTCTGACGGAAAAATTGATACGTGATCACACTCTGGCCAGGGAAGAGTACGCGCGGCTTCTGGAAGCGTCCGGCGATCCGGAAGTACGCTCCATGCTGTCGCGGGAAGCGGTCCGGCTCCGTAAGCTGTATTACGGAGATAAGGTCTTTACCAGAGGGCTGATCGAGTTTACCAATTATTGCAAAAACAACTGCTATTACTGCGGGATTCGGTGCCAGAATCCGCATGCCAAAAGATATCGTCTGAGCCGGGAGGAGATCCTGGATTGCTGTGAGAACGGATATGAGCTGGGATTCCGGACCTTCGTTCTCCAGGGCGGGGAGGATCCTTTTTTTACAGATGAAAGGATGACGGAGATCATCCGGGAGATCAAGACACGCTATCCGGACTGCGCCCTGACCCTGTCCATCGGGGAAAGATCCTTTGAAAGCTACCGGAGGTTCCGGGAGGCGGGGGCGGACCGTTATCTGCTGCGGCATGAGACGGCGGATGAAGCGCACTACCGGAAGCTGCACCCGGAGAATCTGACGCTTGCCAATCGGAAGCGCTGTCTGAGGGATCTGAAAGCACTGGGATACCAGGTGGGCGCCGGTTTCATGGTAGGCTCTCCGGGACAGACCAGTGCAGAGCTTGCAGAGGATCTGTGCTTTCTGGAAGAGCTGCAGCCGGAGATGGTGGGGATCGGACCGTTTATTCCGCATCATGAAACACCGTTTGCGGAGGCGGAAGCGGGAAGCGTGGATCTGACGCTGTTTTTATTGTCGGTGATCCGGATCCTGCTGCCGAAGGTACTGCTCCCCGCAACCACCGCGCTGGGAACATTGGATCCCCGGGGCCGGGAAAAAGGGCTGCTGGTCGGAGCCAATGTGGTGATGCCTAATCTGTCTCCGGTAAAGAACAGGAAGCAGTATGACCTGTACGACAATAAGATCTGTACCGGAGAGGAAGCGGCAGAGTGCAGGGAGTGCCTGGCGCACCGGGTAGAGTCGGTGGGATACCGGCTGGTCACAGAGCGGGGGGATGCGGTTTCATAGCATTATACTGAGCGCAGCTCCCTCGGCGTCATGAGAAACTGCTTTTTAAACAGGCGGTTGAAGTTGGAGAGATTGTCAAACCCGGTCTCCTGGGAGATCTCCAATACCGTTTTATCCGTATGCTTCAATTCCAGAAAAGCCTTTTCCAGGCGGAACCGGTTGAGATAGCGGATAAAACTGGTCCCTGTCACCTGGCGGAACCAGCGCATGAAGTGGCTGGCGCTGTAACCGCATACATCAGCGGCTTCCTCCACTGTGAGGGGCCGCTGATAATTTTCTTCAATAAAATGAAGGATGGATTTGAGCCGGTCGATATTGGCGGGGAGCGGATGCTCCTGCTCGGCCGGGGCTGCCATCCGCAGCAAAATGGAAAATAATTTCATCATATCCGCTTTAACTTCCAGCTCATAGCCGACCGGGCGGAGGCCGCACAGCATGTCGGCATTGTCGAGACAAGCGGAGAGCTTATCATAACAGGCATCTGCCGGGGTAATGCGCAGAGGCAGATGCAATTCATTTCTCAGCAGGGGGATCAGATATTTCTGGCTGCAAAGGTCGACCACACCGCTTCCCAAAAACGTCATGTCAAAAATAATATTTTCATATTCCATCCGAAACCCGTGCAGATGCCTTAACCCGTGGAGATGTCCGGGCGGTGCAAGGATTATATCACCTGCTTGGACTTCAAAAACAGACAGGTCCGCCTGTGCCGTACCCCGTCCTTTTTTGATGTAGATGATCTCCATGGTATCCTGCCAGTGCAGCGGGACGGACGGAAAATCATCCGGGATCGTACAGGGATAGACGTTGTAGGGGAACAGAAAATCCGTGTGCTTTTTTGTCTCATGATATCCGTTTATGGAATTGTCTTGAATCGGGAAATATGTATCACTCATGATCGTATTGTATAATATGTTGCGTCAAAAGTACAAGTATTTTGTGACGGAATGTGGTAAAAAATAATCACGGGCTAAGGATCTGCGCAAAAATAACTTGCTTTTTTGCGCAGTTCCGAAAGTCCGCTGTAGATTTTGCCTGGAAAATCTGATGACAATACATGAGAGTTGAAAAAGATGATTTCATATGCGAAAGGAGTTTTGAGCCATGAAGACAAGATTGGAAGCAATTTGTAAAAAGTCGATCGCAGAGAGCAGTTATGAGGAAATTTATAAAGCGCTGATGACCATTATAAAGGAAGAGAGCAGGGCAAAGGAGAAGGCAGTCAGTGGCCGGAAGCTGTATTATATATCCGCGGAATTTTTGATCGGGAAGCTGCTGAGCAATAACCTGATCAATCTGGGGATCTATGATGAGGTGGATACACTTTTAAAGGAATCCGGAAAATCTCTGGCAGAGCTGGAAGAGATCGAGCCGGAGCCCAGTCTTGGAAACGGGGGGCTGGGACGTCTGGCAGCCTGCTTCCTGGATTCTCTCGCAACTCTGGACCTGCCGGGAGACGGTGTGGGGCTGCGCTATCACTGCGGGCTGTTCCATCAGAATTTCCGGAATCATTTTCAGAATGAGACGCCGGACTACTGGCTGAACGGCGCTCAGTGGGCCGAGGATACCGGGAAGACCTACCCGGTCAGCCTTGCCGGAAAGGAGTATGAGGCGCGTCTGTACCGGCTGGATGTGACCGGCTACGACGGACGGACCAATAAGCTGAATCTGTTTGACCTGGATACGGTGGACGAGAGCATCATCTCGAAGGGGATCGATTTTGATAAGACAGAGATCGGCAAGAACCTGACCCTGTTTTTGTACCCGGATGACAGCGATGAGGAAGGCCGTAAGCTGCGTATCTACCAGCAGTACCTGATGGTCAGCGCCGGGGCGCAGATGATCCTGGAGGAATGCGTGGAGCGGGGCTGCAAGCTTCACGACCTTGCAGATTATGCGGCCGTCCAGATCAATGATACCCACCCGTCCATGGTGATCCCGGAGCTGATCCGGCTGCTTGAGGAAAAGGGGATTGAATTTGAAGAGGCGGCGGAGATCGTGACCAAAACCTGTGCGTATACGAACCATACCATTCTGGCGGAAGCATTGGAAAAATGGCCCGAAAGCTACCTGGAAGAGGTGGTTCCGCAGCTCATGCCTGTGATCCGCAAGCTGGATGAAGCGGTCAGGGAAAAAACGGACAGGGAAGATCTGGCGGTCATTGACAAGGGGCATCTGGTCCACATGGCGAATATGGACATTCATTTTACCCACAGTACAAACGGTGTGGCGGCCCTTCATACGGAGATCCTGAAGGAAAGCGAGCTGAACCAGTTTTATCAGCTTTATCCGGAGAAATTTAACAATAAGACCAATGGAATCACGTTCCGGCGGTGGCTCCTTTCCTGCAACCACGAGCTGGCAGATTATATCGAGAGCCTGATCGGGCCGGGCTTCAAGAAGGATGCGTCGGAGCTGAAAAAACTGGCTTCCTTTGCGGAGGATCATGGAGTCTTAAAGCGGCTGATGGAGATCAAGACTTCTAATAAAAAGAAGCTCTCCGAGTGGCTGTACAAAAAGCAGGGGGTTAAGCTGAATCCGGATTCGATCTTTTCCATTCAGTCCAAGCGCCTGCATGAGTATAAGCGGCAGCAGCTGAACCTGCTGTATCTCATTCATCAGTATTTTGAGATCAAGAGCGGACACCTTCCGGCGGCGCCGATCACCGCTGTGTTCGGGGCAAAGGCGGCTCCGGCCTACATTACGGCGAAAAATATCATCCATGCGCTATTGACCTTGTCGAAGGTGATCGAAAAGGATCCGGAGGTTTCCAAGTGGATCCAGATCGTGCTGGTCGAAAACTATAATGTGACTGCCGCGGAAAAGATGATCCCGGCCTGTGACCTGTCCGAGCAGATCAGCCTTGCTTCCAAGGAGGCGTCCGGCACCGGAAACATGAAGTTCATGCTGAACGGAGCGGTCACGCTTGGAACGCTGGACGGGGCAAATGTGGAGATCTCGGACTGTGTGGGAGGAGAGAACATCTATATCTTCGGGCAGAGCAGCAGGCAGGTGATCCGGCTCTATGAGAAAGGGGATTACTGTGCACGGGAATGGTATGAGACGGATCCCAATCTCCGGCGCGCGGTAGACTTTATCGACGGAGAGCGGATGCTGGCAGAAGGAGATGCGGGGAGTCTTAAGAGCCTGAAAAACGAACTGGTTGGAAAAGACTGGTTCCAGACATTCCCTGATTTTAACGCTTATGTTGTGCGCAAAAACCAGGCGGTCACGGACTATGCCGTGAACCCGGAGAAATGGGCGAGGATGGCGCTGATCAATATCAGCGAGGCGGGATACTTCTCTTCGGACCGGACGATCGCGGAGTATAATGAGGATATCTGGCATCTGGGATGACAAGGGTACCTGTTGTAACGGCCGCGGCCCATAAGAAAAGATTGCAAAAAATTATGACGACTGCCATGTAAATGGCAAAAATAAAAAATGCTATGTAAGAGGTCTGCAATAGGGGGATAGAATTAGATCCCCCTATTATTTTTTTGAAAAATGCATTGACATTCAATCTTAATGGGAAAGAGCCGGGAATCAATGAACGGTTTGATTATGTCGCCAGAACCCAGGAGAGGCTTGCATCTTGTAGCAGGCTGCATTTATCGGAAGAGGCTGCGTGGAATAAAAAGGATTTGGATTTTGTGCTCGGGTTCACGGAAAATCATGCCGGGGCGGATCGGATTGGAACCTACGCCTTGTCCTGACAAAAATATCAGGCACATTATTCACCATTATATACGCAATGCTGTACTAGCCCGAGTTTTTGGCAAATTTAAGGCATCAGCCTGACCGCAAATAGAAAGACGCCAAAAATTCAGTTCGGATTTTTGGCGTCTTTTTTGGCCTTGTATATTATTTTTCTGAAAAATGGTATTGACTATTCTTTTGTGTTCATATACAATTTATACTAAGAATATTTAATACAAAAAGAGGCGATGGAATGCTAACTAATTTTTTGCTGATTATGTCACTTTCGGGAAGTGTTATTTTGCTCTTGTATCTACTCGTATCTCCAATTGCGAAAAGGTATTTTTCATTGGCATGGAGATATCGTATTTTAAAGATTGCGCTCGCTTTTTATCTGATTCCGTTTCCGGCTGTCTTACTTGAAATCAGGGATTCGATATTTGGAGTTTGTCCACTGGCGGTTGAGCTATTAAGCCGTCCGGTCAGCCTTATGAACACAAGCTATGCAATTTATGCAGATGGCGGTTCCTTATATGTATCATCAGGGCTGGAAAAAATGCTCATATTCATACTGGGGATGGGAATTCTCACGCTTATTGTGATTTTGAGGTATGCCCTTCGATATTGGAAAGTGAGAAAAATATGCCTGAATCATTCAGATATACCAGTGGAGCAGGAACAGCAGGATATGTTTTATGCGATAAAAAATGAATTGGACATCAGAAAAAACGTAACCCTTTTATGCTCTGAATACTGTAAGGCACCGATCACGATGGGAGTCACTTCCCCAACGGTCGTAATCCCTCCATGGAACCGGGTGGAAGTTGACCAGGACTTATATCATGATGTGCTAAAGCATGAGCTGGTACATATTAAGAATGGGGATGTCCTTATAAGATTTTTAGGTATGGCGGCTATAGCAGTCCATTGGTTCAACCCGTTTACATATATCCTGTACAATGAGATTTTAAATATCAGTGAGATATATTGTGACAGTATTGTGTTGAGAGGAAAAGAAGAACAGGAGCGTAAAGCATATGGCGAATTGCTTCTGAGGCTTGCGGTACAGAAAAGTATGGCCGGTAATGAGTTCGCTGCTGGGATTTTAGGAGGAAATAGTAAGAGAGCTTTTAAAAGGAGGATTGTAGAAATGAAAACAGTTAGAAAAAATAAAAGAATTTTGTCTGCGCTGATGACGGCGTTGATCTCTCTAATGGGCGGGCTTACGGTCTGCGCGTATGATCCGCCGGTGAATATAACGGATCACAGGTATGGCTATTCTGAAAATGGCTTTGATTTTCAATTTACTGTGGGGGAATTAAAGCTGGAGGTTGAAGAACTTCCATATGAGTATTTCTTTGCTGATGATGCCGGAAATATCTATGAGATAAAGGATGAAAACAATTATACAAGGGCCGCCTGCAAACATAAATTTGTTGCGGGGACAACAACATCCCACAGTAAAAACAGCAGCGGAGGCTGTTCAGTGACAACTTATAAAGCGCAGAGGTGCTCTTCTTGCGGATATGTAAAAACAGGTGATAAAATTAAATCAACAATATATGAAAAATGTCCGCATTGATGAAGGAAAGGGGAAGATTGTATGGGAAGAAATTACGGATTGTCTAATACGGAAATGCTGATTATGGAGCTGCTGTGGCGGACGGGGGAACCTATGTCTTTTAAAGAGATCATGGACGTAGCACAGAATGAATGGAAAAAAACATGGAAAGCGCAAACTTTAAACACGTATTTGATCAATTTGCAAAAAATCAAAATGGTAGGAACAGACCGGAGCTCTACACATTATATGTATTATGCATTGTGTAGCAAGGAGGAGCTGATCCATAACTGGACGCGGCATTTGGTAGAGGAATGCTTTGACAATTCCATCAGCCGGCTATTTGCTGCCTTTATAGGCGACAAAAAACTCTCCGAGGAAGAGGCAGAGGAATTGAGAAGGATGATATGAAAGATTTTGCAGAGAGTTTGAGAGGAAATTAAGAAAGAGGGTGATGTGAATGAGATATGCTATAGAAAATCGAGACAAGACATATGGAGTTGCAGACTCAGGTTTTCTATGAAAAAATGTGGCAATAAACGAACAGTTTGATTTTATTTGTAAACTTAATAATATTATTTAAAAGCATAGAAAAATTAGGAGTGATAATTATGACCAGAAATATTACAGAAAATCTATTAATAAATAACGTTTTATATAAGCAAGTTTTTCAGAAAGAAGATGTGGCAGAGAATACAACACAGCAGGAAAAGGCTTCTGATTTGTCACAAATGCAGAAGCGATACGACATAATAGAATATCAAGATAGTGAAGATTCAGCCGGAATTTATGAATTGAAAAAAGATGGAAGCGGGGTATTGCAGATCAGATTTAATCATCCCGAAGACGAAGATTCTAATGTATCTGATAATATAGAGAATGTTGATAAAAGTGAAGAAGATAATAAAAATAATGAAGGGAGTGGTGAAAAGCCAATAGTTGTGGTGACAACCTTAGATTTGTCTGCTGTTGAGAGGGAGATAAAACAATTGAAACAACAGCAACAACAATTAGAACAGAAATTGAATTCGGCACCAGAAGAACAGAAAAAAGATATACAGGTAGAACTCAATCGGGTAATTCAGGAACTTAAACGGAAGGATACAGATACCTATCGTGATAGTCATGCCTATCGTAGACAATATACTCTTGATTAAAGTACAAATTTTTTGCTGATCATGTCACTTTCGGGAAGCGTTATTTTTATCTTGTATCTGCTCATATTTCCAATTGCAAAAAGGTATGTTTCATATGATAATACAGTTAGAAATTATTGTGAATGATAAGTTTGAAAAGCGAGGAGTGATGAATCATGACAATATCAGAAAGAATTACCGGACTGCAGGTTAAAGGAGTTCTTTTGAGCGGGAAAGAGAGTGTAAAATAAATCGACATTTTACTTGAATAGTAATGATCGATCACCGCATGTTCTATTTTTAAAGAAGTATGTTCCCGGTTTTCTGACATGATATGGTACAATTATTTATGTGACCGGTTGGATTATGCATTATAAGTGTGTTAAGGAGGGGATGTTATAATGATTGGCATTTCTTATGGGAATGCTCTTTTGACAGCAGGACAGCGCAAATATCAGACAGCAAATAGCAACAGGAAATACAGTGGGAAAGGCGGATTTGGGACAAAAGTGCCCAATGAGGAGCGCTATATTAAAACGGTATCGAGAGGAAATTTTGAAACCTGTGCCGAGGTGGATAAAATACCATGTAAGTATGCGCTCAAGGATGAAAAAGCGATTGGATGGCACTGGAAGGCTCCAGGGATTGAATACAGATTTTTCCATGCGGTCGAATCCACAGAAGAGAACCCGGTATTGGTTGCGAGAGGTGTAGATGAACATGGAAAGCTGTTTGAAGAAAAAATTGCCGTGAAGCAGATTGATCCTTATAATACCACACCTCTCGAAATAGATGCGCTGTCATATTTCAGGCCGGGAGAGCATTATTCGATCAGCACCTACAATCTTTATGGGAAAGAGCCGGGGATCAATGAACGGTTTGATTATGTCGCCAGAACCCAGGAGAGGCTTGCGTCCTGTAACAGGCTGCATTTATCGGAAGAGGCTGCGTGGAACAAAAAGGATTTGGATTTTGTGCTTGGTTTCACGGAAAATCATACCGGGGCGGACCAGATTGGAACCTGTTTTAAATTGGATTCAGATATTCTTAAAGGTTTTACCGAAGAAAATAAAAGAAATCTGGAACTATATTCCAGTGCTGTCAGGGAGAGGATGATATCCGGTATGGCAAGGAAATGTTCCGAAGAACTATTCGAGATGCATCTGGAACAGGAACTTTTTTCGCGTAGCAGAAATCATCCATTGGAAAATAAGATAGAGGAAAAAGGAGAGGCAGCGCCATCTGCGGAAGAAGATGATTATGAATCCATCAGTAAAACATTTCTGGAAATATTAGGCATCAAATTGGATAAGAAAATCAATTGGAATGCCGATGGCACCAGCGAACTTACAGAGGATCAGATTCAATATCTGCGGGAAAAGTATGATGTAGA
>ERZ808051.1314-NODE-1314-length-17218-cov-3.975439_pt1 | contig 17218 bp, 14 predicted proteins | sample MGYA00380199_ERZ808051 | MGnify/ENA primary metagenome ERZ808051 (study PRJEB31490, sample SAMN06133391) | mouse gut metagenome | isolation source: J11 | host: mice | place: China: Chengdu | collected 2015-05 ...
TATATACTTTAGCGCCAGGATTCCTGCTAAGAAACTCACCGTAATTCTCATATACTTTAAGATCAAGCAAAAACCAATAATCCATCCCCGAGCGCCGCACCGCCTTCTCCGAAATATCAAAGCCCAGGGGTTTTATCAGGTGCAATCGAGCGCCCGTGGCAACACAGGTTCGTCCGATATTCCCCGTATTTGCCGGGATCTCCGGCTCAAGTAATACAATATTTAACATGGTTTCCCAAAACCTTTCCTCATTCCTTTTTTCTATCCAAAAAAGGATGATGCCCTGCATCATCCTTTAATGGAAACGTTGATTTCGATTGTCTTATCGTCCTCATAGACAACAGGGACACAGATATTCGCCGCATAATCCGTCGAAAACGAAACATTGCCCTGGCAGGTGGTCGGCGGCGTAATATCGATCGTAACACCTTTCGTCGAAAAGACGGTCGCGGCATTGCCGAGAATCATATTACATAATTCGCAGATTGCACTCTGAGCCAGCTCATTCATCTCGGTAACCGGCATCATGCACATCTTGGAGGCGAGATCAAGCGCGACATCATTATGGAAGCACAGGATGACCTGACCTTTCATTTCCCCCGTAACACCTAACATTATCAGTAAAGAATCGGCACTGAAAGTCATATTTTTATTCAGATAAGGCTTCCCAAGCTTAGCGTCCAACATCATCATGTCCTTCAATACCTTGGTTGACGCAAGCAAAAATGGATTGATATAATCAGCGTTTACTGCCGCCATATTTTATCCTCCTGTAGTAAAATAATCTAGTCAAATGCATCTTAGGCTATTCTACCATAACTGGGAATGATTTTTCAAGCTGATTCTTTTAATTTGTGAAATTTTTTTATGGACAAGGTGGTATTCCGCCCGTCCCCTACCTGTATCTTTTTACAAATTCCGCAATCCTTCCCAGCGCAATTTTCAGATTTTCAATTGAATACGCATACGAAATTCTCAAGAATCCCTCGCCGCAGTCACCAAAGGCTGTACCCGGAACCACGGCTACTTTCTCCTCCAAAAGCAGGCGGTTAGCAAATTCATCGCAGGTCATGCCCGTCCCACGGATATCGGGGAACACATAGAATGCGCCCTTTGGTTCAAAACAGTCAAGCCCCATTTCCCGCAGCGCATTGACCACATACCTTCTACGCTTGTCATATTCCCCGCGCATCATCGCAACATCCTCATCCCCGTTTTTTAACGCCTCCACCGCCGCATACTGGCTTGTGGTCGGCGCGCACATAATGGCAAATTGGTGTATTTTTATCATCTGTGTGATAATATTTTCCGGCCCCGCCGCATAGCCAAGCCGCCAACCGGTCATTGCGTAGGATTTTGAGAAACCGTTGATAACGACCGTCCGCTCCTTCATTCCCGGGAACTCGGCAATGGATACATGGTTGCTGCCATAGGTCAGCTCGGAATAGATTTCGTCAGAAATCACAAAAAGATCTTTCTCTAACACTACATCCACAATGTCCTGCAAATCCTCGCGGGTCATAATTGAACCGGTCGGGTTGTTTGGGAACGGCATAATAAGCACCTTTGTTTTTTCGGTGACCGCACGAAGGACTTCCTGTTTCGTGAGCCGAAATTCATTTTCCGCCTTTAGTTCAATCACAACCGGGACACCGCCGGCAAGTGTCACACACGGCAGATAGGATACATAGCTTGGCTGTGGGATCAACACTTCATCCCCCGGGTCAAGCATGGCGCGCAGCCCGATATCGATCGCTTCGCTGCCGCCGATGGTAACAATCGTTTCTTTGGCCGGGTTATATAAAAGGTTAAACCGCCGTTTTAAGTAGTGGCAGATTTCTTCTTTTAACTCTGTAAGTCCGGCATTCGAGGTGTAAAAGGTTCGCCCCTTTTCAAGTGAATAGATACCTTCCTCGCGGATATGCCACGGCGTATCGAAATCCGGCTCGCCAACGCCCAGGGAGATCGCGTCTTTCATCTCACTTACAATATCGAAGAATTTCCGGATTCCTGATGGTTTTATTTGTGTCACGGTTTTGTTTAATGGATTTCTCACGGCGTAATCAACATCCTTTCGTCTTCAACCTCGCTTACAAGCGGAATACCATGTTCTTTGTATTTTTTCAAAACAAAATGCGTTGCGCAGCTTAACACTGCCTCCATCGGTGCAAGTTTGCTCGATACGAAATTTGCCACTTCACGCATACTTTTTCCGTCGATGATTACGGTTAAGTCAAATCCTCCGGACATCAGATAGACGGATTCAACTTCGTCAAAGCGGTAGATGCGCTCCGCTATCTTGTCAAAGCCCTGCCCGCGCTGCGGTGTTACCTTGACCTCAATCAATGCTGTGACGCGCTCCCGGTTTGTTTTGTCCCAGTTGATTAAGGTAGGATAACCGCAGATTACGGAGTCCGCCTCCATCTCAGCGATGGTTGTTGTCACTTCCTCCTCTGTATACCCAAGCATAATTGCCAGGTCTTTTGTTGAAAGTTTCGCGTTTTTATCGATTGCGCGAAGTATTACATCCTTTAACTGCTCCCTGCTCTTCTCTTCCATAATCCTAGTCCTCCTTATTTATAGTTCCGCAAATCTCCTCCCAGCACCCAAAATCAGGGAGATGATTTCTGTACGCTTTGCTCCCATAAATCCCTCCCGGGTGCTGTTCGAAATTTGCTGTTTTTTTAGTTCCGCAAATCTCCCTCTAATACCCGGTACATTTCCTCTGCACGGAATGGCTCTAAAAAGCGCTCTTCCTCCCCGTGGTGCAGTACGCGGTCGCGCCCTCCCTTTAGCGTCCCAATCTTCGCGGCAGGGATACCCGCTTTCTGGTACGCTGCAAGCAGTGCACAAACATCCTCCGTCACGGCGAACAGGCATCCCCCAGACGCAAGCATATAAGGGCTGACATCGAGAAGTTCGCACACTTCTATGGTTTCCTGATGCAGCAAAATCTCGTAGGGGTTTAAATCCATGCCGCATCTAAGATACTCCCCCAGTTCCCACAGCGCTGCAAAAACACCGCCCTCACCCGCCGTCTTGACCAGCGCCCCACAGTCAAACGCAATGCGCGCTGCAGCACGCATATCCGTTTGTGCGGCTTTTTTCAACCCCCCGGCGAGGTAGTCGGATGCAAGGCGGCGCAGCAAGAATTCCCTCCGCTCCAGAATAAACACCGCCGTTGCTTCAAGCGCCGCACATCCCGCCATAATAATAGATTTTCCCTCGACTGGTAATATTTTTTGTAAAGGTGCGGCAGACGCGCTTTTTGTCCCCGCCCCCGTCACTGTCATCTGCACAACGCCTTCCTCCCCGGATTTTAAACGCCCCTGCGCCTGGACACTGTAGGCTAAAATACCGCGTTCTTTCGCAGCCTGCGCGATATCCTGTGCCAATTTTTTTAGTTCCCTTTCCTCAAACTTAGAAGGAAGGGATAAACTGACCGTAAATGCCTCCCCTGTGGCACCACAAGCCGCCAGCTTCCCACACACCCGGTCAAAAAGCGCACCGATGCAAAATGCTTTTGTACGGTCATTTCCAAATATTCCCATTTGATCGGTTGCCATCATATAGAAATGCCCATTCCCACCTTCACTGCAAACAACCTGTGCAGGCTCCATCCCCAGTATACCCGCTTTGGGATCATCTGTTTCGGTATACATAAGAAGCGAACGTTTTTCCACCACCCCCGGCAATTTCCCCGCTTTCATAAAACCACCTCCCGCTCTTCTCTCCCCGCCCCCAACCTGAAACTTCCACCAAACCGCTTCTACAGGCACAAAAGCAGGCTGTTTTCCCTTCCGGCAATGCAAGAAAACGCCCTAAACCGACCATTACAGCCAGTTTAGGGCGAACATCATGTCCGTGTTACCACCTAAATTCAGAATACTCTGCACTCTGTTGGCACGGGATTGCTCCGATGCCATGCTTCTTTTAACGGTAAAGCCTCCGTCAGAGCCTACTTGGGTTTCCCTGTTCGGTCTGCGGCTCAAAGACTGCTTCCCTGCTGCACTGTTAAGGATTTGCACCGCCATCCTCTCTCTGAAAACGCCCGCAACAGCTACTCCTTCTCGTCATCGCCTTTAATAAATTTTCTATATTCTATCACAGCACTTTATAAAAGTCAAGCCAAAAATTAATATGCCCGCTCAATCATGCCAATGCACTAAACTTTATGGCTTTGACGAAACAAAAACATAGCTTGCCATCCATTGCGCCATCTCATTTTCAAAAGGAAATACATCCGTATCGGGTACAGGAAGCTCGCCGTAAACCTTCGAAAACACATTCTTTGTAAAACCAGTACTTTTACAATGTTCCACCCACTGATCCACATCAACAAACTGTTCCTTCCACATTCCCGCTTCACTTTCTTCTATGCTGGATAGCAGAAGTTCCATCCATTTTCTTGAATTTTCGTTCCCATAACCTTCAATTACTGACTTTGTATAAATGGTGCAGCCTCCGCTTTTTACAACCCGGTACGCCTCACAAAATCCCTCCATCATTTTGGCCTGCATACTCTCGTATCCCGCATTTGAAAACACCACATCCACACACTCCGACATAACCGGCAGATTTGCACCGTCGCACGCAAGATAAACCATATCAACATATGGATTCCTGCACTCGGATCTATAATAAACCTTATTCCATTTCAATATTCTGTGACTTAGATCCGCCATTATAATTGTTGCAGGCCAGTTAATCCTCTCAATCTGGCGCTTAATTCCCTGCCCCGTTCCGCAGGCGATATCAAGTATTACCTTGGGACGTAGTTCTTTCAGCTTGTCCCAAATAATATCCGCTTCATTAAGTCCCCTGTCATAATTCGGATTTCTGCTCCAATAATGCTCATGCAGGTATTCCTCGTAATTGCGATAACTCAAAGACCATTGTTCCCCCGGGATTTCCCTAGTCCCAAAATCAAGCACCCCGTCAATCACACAAAATTCATGCCGATTTTCACATTCATAAGAAAATCGGTTATCGCACGTTTTCTTTAGTTTCAATTTTTTGCGGCACTCCGGACAAATCAAAATCTTATTTAAAAACATCAGTCCCCTGTCCATACCTGCCGCTTCCCCAATATAGTCATCACCTTCCAAAATATTGTTTACAGTCGTCTTAAATATCCATGACAGATTCAGTAAAGTTTCAATATCCGGCAGGCAAACCCCCGTTTCCCACTTGCTTACAGCCTGCGGGCTGACATTCAACAGTGCAGAAAATTCCGCCTGTGAAAACCCCTCCCTTTTGCGCAGGGAAGCAATCCTAACCCCGACCGCATTCTTGTTAACCATTGTTTTCCCTCCTTTTCCATAATCCAATTATAGCATGTTCCTCCCCCCGTGAAAATAGAAGGAGAGTTTCAATTTAAGGAGTGAAAACCAACTTCCAGTTTACAGTTGTTTGCCCCAGCTTATTCGCACAAACAATACAAGCCCCCTGTCAATCAAAGGTATTCCCAAATTCCCTGAAAAACTTCCGGATTCCACGGTTTACAACTTCCATTTCCTCCTTCAACTGCGAAAAAGCCTGCGTAATATAATCGCGCTTTCCAGCCTTTGCCGCCTTCTCATGTTCAAACGCCATCAAACCCAGCGTTTCCGCACCAACATTTTTTGCATTGGATTTTAGCGCGTGTACCAGAATCGCATACGACTCGCAGTCCCATGCTGATGCTTCAAGTTTCACAACGCGCTCCGGCATACCCGCCCCGAATTCCTCAAGGATCTCCAGATACATCTCCACATCGTCACCAAAATATGGAAGTGCACGCGCCGCTTTGATGTGGTGGGCGCACAAAAGCTTCTCACCCGGAAATCTTTCCTCTGCAATACCATCACAGGAATCCTGTACTGTCCGGGAAGAAACGGTTACACCGTCTTTATCGAAAACGTTTTCGTCAGAACCGTCCCCCGCCGCTTCCTTTTCTTTACTTTCGCGTACAGATTCCGCGTCCTTCTTATCTTGACCATTTTCTTCCCGCCCCGTATGTACCAGTTTTTCCGGAAGGTAAGCACGCACCATTTTCTCAAGGGTGCTCCCCTGCACCGGCTTTGACAAATAGTCGGCAAACCCCTGCGCGATATACTCTTCCTTCGCCCCGGCAACGGCATTCGCTGTAAGCGCAATCACAGGTGTGTCCTTCGAGAGATTATCCTCCAGGGCTTTCAACTGTTTTAAAGTTTCCACACCATCCATCTCCGGCATCATATGGTCAAGGAAAATAATATCAAATTCCTGCTTCTGTACCTGGCGCAGACACTCCTTGCCGCTGGTCGCAGTCATAACGCGCACCCTTGTTTTTTTCAACAGTGCACGAAACACATCGAGGTTCATTCGGTTATCATCGACAACCAAAATTTCCGCCTCCGGAGCCGTAAAAGTAACCGCCGCAGCCGCGGCCTCCGAATGCAGTTCATAAGGATTAATCTTCCCGATTGGACGCTCATCCATAATTTCCTGCTCCACGCGGAAGAAGAAATCCGATCCCTTCCCATATTCACTCTGCACTTCGAGGGTACTCCCCATCATATTAAGAAAGGTCTTAGTGATACTAAGCCCCAGTCCCGTACCTTCCACATTGCTGTTGCGCTGTTCATCCACGCGCTGGAATGCCCTTGTCAGTTTATCGATATCCTCCGCCCGGATTCCGATTCCCGTATCCCTTACTGACACATACATAAGGAATTTTCCATCCTGCCCCCGCTCCCCGGCAACAGTGAAGATTATTTTTCCCTTCTCGGTATATTTCACCGCATTGTTTAGCAGATTTAACATAATCTGCTTGATCCTAACCTCATCGCCGTATAAGGCACATGGCAGCTTACTATCTATCTTTAACTCAAGCTTTAAGTCCTTTCCGCGCATGCGCTCCGTAACCAGCAGCACAATATCGCTGATAACCGAACTAAGCTGATATTTAACCGGCACAAGCTGCATGTTCCCCGCCTCAATCTTTGAAAAATCAAGAACATCGTTAATCAGGGACAGCAGGATATTGCCGGATGCTTCAATCTTATGTGCATATTTTTGCACCGCGGACTCCGTACTCTCCCTGCGTATCATTTCATTCATACCCAGAACAACGTTTAACGGTGTGCGGATCTCATGGCTCATATTTGCAAGAAAATCCCGCTTTGCCTGGTTTGCGGCCTCCGCCTGCTCAATCGCGATCTCAAGCTGGACTGTCTGTTCCTCAAGCTGCTTTGCCTGCCTTGCAAGCTGTTTCGTCTGCGCCTCAAGCTCCTCGCTCTTTTTCTTATAGACACTTAGCTGGAAGCGTATCAGCGCACCGATAATTACCGATACAATAATAATACTCTGTATAATATCAAGATACACGCCCAATTCCGTTTCGATGGAAAGCACATATTCCGGGTGAAAATATGAGCCGAGCGCGCACAGCACCACAGCCAGGAAACCGCCAAACAGCGCTATGTAAAACCGCTTCCCCTCAAGAAGCATAAAGTCAAAGACCACGCCCAACACGAACCAGAGCGGCATGCCACTGTGCATACCGCCATTCGCGAAATAAATCATCGGGAACAAAATCAGGTTTACCCCGACACAGACCATCAGCGCCGCCTTATCAAAGCTATTATTTTTATTTGCGCGGTAGAGCAGGTAAAGAAGGATCAGGAAAACCGTCGCAGTCTCAATCACTGAAAGAATTGAAAATTGCAGGATGATCCCAATCAAAGTGGAAACAGTTCCAGCAAATATCCCCCCTATAGTAATCACATTAAAGAGGCGCTGCTCAATCGGCATTTCCTCCGAAAAATATTTTTCCCTGTAAGCACGCATCCTGCTTTTTATCCGGTCTTTCATCCTATCCCTCCTTTACCGGCAATAAGCACCCCACCGGGCACCCGCACAAGTATTACCCACTTTGCGGCAGCCTAATCGCCGCCGCCCCCAACTGTAACATATTCCGGCGTTGCCGCATACTCGCTCGTGTTTATTTTCTCGCGCAAAAGCTCCACACCGTCGCGGCGCGTAACCCGGTAGAGTTCCGCCACATAACCGGTATGCGCCTTCTGCGTCACTTTATAATAGTCCTCCGGAAGGCTCTTATCCACTGTTACCACCTGCTCCCCCGGTTCGATTGTATCCAAAACAATACTGATAAGCTCAACCTCATTCCCAATATCCTCCTCGGCAGTATGGATGGAGATAGTCAGCTCACCGTCACTTGCCCTCGCCGCAATCTCAACCGGGTAATCATAGTCATTCCTCAGCTTGAGATCCTTGTAATTCCCGGCAATCGCAGCGTCGCGCCCCGGGTCTACATAAGTGACTGCCATGGAATGCGGTGCGCGCTCAACAATTGTCAGCTTCGCGTAAAGAGCCGCATTGTAGAGTGTTGTAGAAATCTGGCAGACACCGCCGCCAATCCCGTCCTCCACCTTTCCCTGCACATAGGTTCCTGCCGGGAAATAACCATTTTCTTCTGTTATCGGCCCAATTGCCGTGCTACATGAAAAAACCTCGCCGGGCTCTATCGTAAGCCCGTCTAAAAGCTCCGCCGCCCGCGCGATATTCCCGGCACGGGAAGTATTTTCCGTGCTGTAATAAGTGGTAAACTCCGCGACAAACAGCTTTTTTTCCGGGATTTCTGTAATGTGCGGCGGATCGTTATGCGCCTGCACCCCCGGCGTGACCTCCGGCACATAGGCGCGGTCGATCGCCGGTTTGCCCACAAGTTCCTGTGTCGGTGCCACTATATTTTTCTGTGTGTCAAGTTCGGCTCTCGAGTCGTCAAACCAGTCCCTGCTAAGCCTCTGCCTTTGTTCTTCTTTTCTGTCATATTCATCTTCTGCACTGTCCTGCCCACCCGTACATGCCGAAAGCGGCAATGTAAAGATAAGAAGTGCGGCGTAAACCACCTTGCGCCGAAATATTTTTTTTGCCCTGTACTGTGCCATTTTTCCTATACCGTGCCTTTCCCAATGCACATCCGGCATTGACATCCGCACTTATTTTATGTATATTTAAAATAACTATACAGGGAAATAAAGCTAAACGATGGCTGCTAAAAGACCAGCTAACATCGCGATGACAAGCAACGCGACAACAACAGCCGCAACCGTTCTCTGCGACTTTTTTGACCTGAACATCATATAATTTTCCTCCATCAAAATAATTATTAAAAACGAGGTGCCATTATGCCGGTAATTTTCGGATGTACAATTATCCTGATCCTGCTCGTCCATTTCAAATCGAGGGACAGCCGGAAAAGCAGGGAAGATTTAGTAAAAGAGTTCTTTCAAAGGGAGCTCGAAGCCAACACCACCCGCAAAAAAGATATCTCGGGACTTAACTACCTGACAATCGACTTCTCCCGTCTGCCGGATCTTAATGGAGTCCCGGATGAAGAGGGTGAAATCGCAGATATTTACAGGACGCTAAAAACCCTTGACGGAAAACAGATGTTAAATCTTTCCGGCATCTCAAACACGGACTTAAAGCTCTCCTACGGTGCCGCAAATTTCCAGTTCCTCTCCGGATGTGATGCGCGATTTACCACTTTCGCGCGCAAACTCTATGAGCTTGGCGCACACCTTTCTTCGGCTGGCGAACGGGCAAAAGCAATAGAGGTACTTGAATACGCAGTCGAAACAGGCAGTGACATCGCCTCCACCTACCGTCTGCTCGGTTCACTCTACGCAGAAAGCGGGAATGATACCGCACTCCTTATGCTCCGCGAAAAAGCGCAGGAACTGCCGGAAACAATAAGGGACAGTGTCCTTCGCTCGCTGGATACACAAAATCCCAACCAGTAATTTTTCTTTATATTAATGCGGTGCGGCAGCGCTTCCACTATTATTTGCCACAATCTACCCCATACAGGTATCAATGCCCGTACAGGGTAGATTATATCAGAAAATCTGGCGCATGGCAACTTTTAGTTTTTCCCGTTTTTAAGGTTGAAGCCTTCCTTTTGTAAAAATAAGTTGGTCAATCATTCTCGAAGCATCGCTTTTTGTCAGGCAGTCCAGTTCTTCTGTATACTCCATCCCGTGATGGCGCAACAGGTCACCAAGATATTTTTTCTGCCGCGCCGTCATCGGTTCCTGTTTTTTAGGCTTGTAGGAAAGAGGCTGTGCCACAAATTCCCCATAATCCGGAAATTTTCTTCTCAATGCCAGATAGAGCCTGTGCGCACATACCGCGTCATCCACAGCGCGGTGGGCGTGTTCCTGCACAATCCCATAATAAGCACAGAGCGCGGACAGGGAGCGGCTTTTTAGTTCCGGATGGAGCTTTTTGGCAAACAGAAGCGTATCGAGTGCCTCCCTCTCAAACACAAGACCATAACGCAACGCCGCCACCTTTATAAAACTGAAATCAAAGCTTATATTATGCCCGAGCAAAACTGTAGTATCCCGGGCAAATTTAAGAAATTCTGTAACTGCCGTTTTCTCATCACATCCACCCGAGAGCATCCCATCGGTAATCCCTGTAAGTTCCGTAATCTTTGGCGGGAGAGGGTTGCATATTTTAATGAGGCAGGAAAATTTTTCCATTTCCTTGTCATCCCTGTATTTTACGGCACCGATCTCAATTATCCGGTCTTTTTCCGGGCTAAGCCCCGTTGTTTCAATATCCAGTGCCAGATAGTCAGTTATCATATTTTTCCTCCTGTATTAAAGCCCCTGCCCCTAAACGCCCCGCCGCACCCTGCACGCACCGGTCAGAGGGTCGCGCACAGTATAATCAAACAGGTAGTCCGCCCCATATTTTACTGTTCTCCCCGCAGCCGCAGCTTCCATATCATAACAAAAATATGCCACATAGCATCCCCCTTCACTCGCAGCATTTATCCCAAATGCAGCGAGAGTTTCCCTTCTCTGCTGCTTCCCGCAGCTTTGCGGTCGCGCAAATGACGGATGCACTTTGGGCTTTTCCCTAGAGTAAAAATCAAAGAGCAGACATTCGGCAAAGCAGGGCAGGAAATCTTTTTGGGGTATTATCTCCTGCGCAAACCTGTACAAAATTTCATACCGCGCAAGCCGGTTCTGTTTTACATCAAACAGCCCCTTGCTGCGGTAATAAAGTGCCATCTCTTCAAACATGGAAAACGGGCTTTCAAAGCGGGAAGCAAGATATGGCAGCGCATGGGCAAATTGTCCGCTGTTGTGATAAACCTCGACCATCTCCTCGATATCCTTTAGGCACAGCACATCGCCATAGGACAGGTATTTTGTGGAAAGCACCTCATAGGGCGGTTCAGAACGAAATATTACCCCATGCTCATCCACCATATCCGCCATTGCCGATCCCTTCAAAACTTTAAGGAAACCAAGCTGCAACTGATCCGGCTCCATGCGGTACACGTCATTAAAAGACTTTGCAAAGGAAGTATAGTCCTCATAGGGAAGCCCCGCAATCAAATCAAGATGCTGGTGGATATTGCGGTTCTTGTACACCCTGGCAACACACTGCGCCACCTTCCCAATATCCGTGCGCCTTAAAATGGCTTTTAGAGTGCGCGGGTTGGTAGACTGCACCCCGATCTCAAGCTGTACAAGCCCCGGGCGCATCCTGCCAAGCAGCGCAATCTGCCCATCATCAAGCAAATCCGCCGCAATCTCAAAATGAAAATTTGTCACTCCATTGTCATGCGAGAGCAGATAATTCCAGATATGCATTGCATGCTCCCTGCTGCAGTTAAATGTCCGGTCAACAAATTTCACCTGGTTCACACGCGCGCAAAGAAAAGCGTCCAGTTCCTTTTCCACCAGCGCAAGATCGCGCAGGCGCAGTGATTTCTCTACCGAAGAAAGGCAGTAACAGCATGAGAACGGGCACCCGCGGCTTGTTTCGTAGTAGATTATCTTGTGTGCAAAATCGGCAAAATCAAGACAGTCTTTGTAGGGGAACGGTATATCGGAAATATTTAATACCTCCCTTGCGGGGTTTGTGATAATCTCCCCCCTCGCACCGCGGTACACAAGGCCGCGTATCCCTTCACATACCTTTCCTGTGTTTTTACCTGTCCCAGAGGTTTTCTCCTCCCTAAGGTACGCCCCTGCCAACTCAGAAAATGTCCCTTCACCCTCTCCCACCATCACACCATCCACAGCGGGCATGGTTATAAGACATTCTATAGCGTCATAGCTGACTTCGGGTCCACCCAGATAAATATGTATTGCAGGATCAAGCTTCTTATAATCTTCCACCAGTTCTCTTACCATCCGGATATTCCAGATATAGCAGGATATGCAGAGCACCTGCGGGCGCACTTTATAGATGCCGCGCAGAATTTCCTCCGTCCGGTGGTTGATTGTATATTCCCGCAAAAAAATATTCTCCCGATAATAATCACCATATATCCCCGCCGCCTTTATGGCATACTGGCGCAAGCTGTAAAGCGCAAGGTTTGTATGGATGTATTTTGCATTTATCCCAAGTAGTAGAATCCCCTTAGCCTGTTCCATACGCCCCTCCTCTGAATTTCCCAAAAACAACCTTTATTCCTAAATTTTCTTCCAAATATTCCCAACAATATCCATCATGGCATATCCGTTTAAACAACTGATAATCCTCACCAAATTCTTTCATAAACACCTTCCAAACTGGTCTTGCCCGGGCAATGTAAATTCCCGGGCAAACCACAAAATGCTTATCAGCTCCCGCTGCTGCCATAATGCCGCAGGGAAAGCATCCATATTTTTTTTGAAAACCAGTAAAAAGCACCCGAAACCAAAGGCACAAGCATAATCAAAAACACCCCTATATCCCCCATTATCATGCGCATCGGCAGGAATGCCACAAACGCAACCGGAAATATAAAAGTAAAGACAAATTGCAGTACCTTAGGATAAATGGTCATCGGGTATTTTGCTATGTCCTTTATCTGCATGGTAAAATTCGCCACATCCGCATTTCCCACCGTAAAAAATGAGAATGAGGAGAGCAGAATTGAAATCCCCGCATAGACAAAACAGCCGGAAACCGCTGCGATAAGGGCGACCGGCAAATACCATGGGCTAACTTTAAGTTTTATCCATGAATATATTAGAATCACAATCCCCGTCGCAAACTCACCAAAGGAATCATCATCAAAACCGTCCAGCATAATCTGGGTGAGCGGTGAAACAGGTCTTACCAAAAAACGGTCAAATTCCCCGCGCCTGATATAGTATGGCAGTGTTATGGTATTAATAAAAAAACTTGACCACAGCGAAAAACCGACCAGATTCAAACCATAAACAAAAAATACCTGGTACTTATCCCACCCGTTAATCTCTGGAACCAGCTCAAAAATAAACAGGAGCGAGAGAATTTCCGCGGCATAGCTTAACAGCTTGGCAGCAATCCCAAACAGGAAATCCAGACTGTCCACTTCAAGTTCCTTATAGTTGAGCACAAAAAAGAAAATATACATCTTTACATTATTTTCCAATTTCTTCCATATTTTCCCCATTGCACTCATCCTCCCTGCACCGTAATATGTCGGATCATCCTTTTGGAAAGCGGAAGATAAATCGCAGCCAACAAAAGATTTCCGATCCAGAGAACCGTCGAGTACGTCGAAAGCCCGTCCACCGTTTTTCCCAGAAAAAGCAGAACCGGGACATAATACATTGATGCAAACGGAAGCCACCCAAACAGTGACAACAGGCGCGCAGGGTAAAAGTGGAGCGGCAGCAGTTCCCCCGACAAAAAGGAAACCACCGTGCCCTTGAAAACGCCGAGCCCCCAAAGATTATTCGTATAATAGCCAAGTGTCCCAACCGTCAGTTCAAGTAAAAAGACAAAAACAAAAGAACCAAAAAGCCAGGCGATAACCTTTGGAAGTGCCGCAAAACAAAACGGCGATACCGGGACGAACAGCAAAAACATTAAAAGCGACGGAAGACCGCAAAAACAGAAATCATAGATGGCTCCCCCGACCGCCGCCGACAGAAATTGCAGTTCCACGCGCACCGGGCGAAGCAGCGCCACAGCGATCTCACCGTTTTTTATAAACTCCCCCAGGGAATCGGAAACACTCAGAGGATACAGGCTTTGAAATACCCGCATCAAAAGAATGTACGCAAGCATATCGGGCAGCGTAAATCCGCCGACCGTTTCCTTCCCGCCATACACTGCCCTCCACAAATAAATATACAGGATGGTGACAAACAGGTTTACAATAAGTTTTAGTGCGGTTGCAGAGCGGTAGGTCGCGCGCGTGCGCACTGTCAGCCAGGTGTTTAATGCAAAATAACCAAGATTCTTTTTCAGCATGCCGCCCTCCCCCCTTCTTTCAGGAGAGCCTTGATAACATCCGTAAAACTTGCCTCCAAAATCTCCATATCCACCACATCATTTGCCGAAACCACGTAAGCAATCAGAGCGGTCAGACGGTTATTTGCCACATTGTCCACCGTCAGGCGGTAAGATTCCTTTGTAACTGTGATGCCCTCTTCCTCCCAGTCAAACTGTACCTTCTCATTTTTTGTCGAAAAAACAACCTTCCTGTTTTGGTTATAGCCCTTTAGCAGCGTATCAATCTTTTCTTCTAACAGGATTTCCCCGCGGTCGAGAATTATAGCACGGTCGCAGATTTTGCCCATCTCCTCCAAGTCATGTGTTGTCAGGATCACTGTGACTTTCTCTTTCTCGCGCATCACATGGAGGAAATTTGCAATCGCCTCCTTGCTGAACACATCGAGCCCGATCGTCGGCTCGTCCAGGAAAACAACGCGCGGATTATGCAAAAACGCTGCCGCAATCTCACAGCGCATTCTCTGACCCAAACTTAATGTGCGCACCGGATGCCCGATAAATCCGCCCATATCAAAAAGTTCCTCAAACAGTGCAACATTTTGAACAAAACGCGCGGAATCAATCTGGTAGATCATTTTGAGCAGACGGAACGAGTCCATCGGGGACAAATCCCATTTCAACTGTGAGCGCTGTCCAAATACCACGCCAAGTTCCCTGCTGTTTTGTTCCCTGTTTAAAAACGGGTCGCGCCCAAGTACCCTGAGCGTGCCGCCGCCCGGGTATAAAATCCCCGTCATCAGTTTGACCAGCGTGGATTTGCCTGCCCCGTTATTCCCCACAAGCCCCACGAACTCCCCCTCGGAAACCGAGAAGGTAACGCCCTTTAAAGCTTCTACTGTCTGCTTCCCTGCTCCCTTAAACAACCTCGTAAAAACATTTCCATCTTCCGTATTCTTTACTTTGTATTCTTTCACAAGAGAATTTGCCTCAATCAGGTTTTTGTCCATCCATTCCTCTTTCAGGCAGCCTGCAAACCCTCTCGCAGGACTGCACTAAAAAGCAGTGCGGGAAACTCCTCCCCTTCCTGCCATACAATTAGTTTCCGCTGCGAAAAAAACGCAGTCTTTCTTCATTCCGTTCATGTTTTTCATATCAAATCCCTCATTTCATTCATAATTGCGCGCAGGCCGCTGCCTTTCGGGCAACAGCCTGCGCGGTATGGTTTTATTATAAACAAAAGCTTCAAAAAATGCAAGAAAAATAACACATTTACCATCTATTCTACTTTCGGAAGTTTATCGCGGCAGATGGATAGTTCTTCCTCGGTAGGAATATAATCACTCATTTCCCCATCATGGAATTTCCCGTAAGCAACCATATCAAAATACCCCGTCCCGGTCAGACCAAAGACAATGGTTTTTTCCTCGCCGGTTTCTTTGCAGCGGTTCGCCTCGTCGATTGCAACCCGGATTGCATGGGAACTTTCCGGGGCGGGCAGGATTCCCTCGATCTTTGCAAAGTATTCCGCCGCCTCAAATACCTCGGTCTGTTTTACGCTTGTCGCCTCCATCAATCCCTGATGGTACAGCTCGGAGAGCGTTGAATTCATGCCGTGATAGCGCAGGCCGCCCGCGTGGTTGGCGGAAGGAATAAACCCGCTGCCCAGTGTATACATCTTTGAAAGCGGGCAGACCATCCCCGTATCGCAGAAATCGTAGGCATACACGCCGCGCGTAAAGCTCGGGCACGAGGCCGGTTCCACCGCTATAATACGGTAGTCGGCTTCCCCGCGCAGTTTTTCGCCCATAAACGGGGAAATCAGACCGCCGAGGTTTGAACCGCCCCCCGCACAGCCGATAATAATATCGGGTTTCACATTGTATTTATCCAGGGCGATTTTGGTTTCCAGACCGATAATCGACTGATGGAGGAGCACCTGGTTAAGCACGCTGCCCAGCACATAGCGGTAACCATCGCTTGACATCGCTGTTTCCACCGCCTCGGAAATAGCACAGCCAAGACTTCCCGTTGTCCCGGGATGCTCGGCAAGAATCTTTCTTCCCACCGCTGTTTCCATGGAAGGGGATGGCGTTACCGATGCGCCGTAAGTCCGCATTACCTCCCTGCGGAACGGCTTTTGCTCATAGGAACATTTTACCATGTATACCTTGCAGTCAAGACCAAGATAGGAACATGCCATCGAGAGGGCTGTCCCCCACTGGCCGGCACCGGTTTCCGTGGTAACTCCTTTAAGCCCCTGATTTTTTGCATAATATGCCTGGGCTATCGCAGAATTTAATTTGTGGCTTCCGCTGGTATTGTTTCCTTCAAACTTATAATAAATTTTTGCAGGAGTCCCCAGCTTTTCCTCCAGACAATATGCGCGAACCAGCGGGGATGGCCGGTACATCTTATAGAAATCACGGATTTCCTTTGGAATCTCAAAATAAGGGGTGGTGTCATCAAGCTCCTGTGCAATCAGCTCATCACAGAAAACACCAGCAAGTTCTTCCGCCTTCATTGGCTGATGAGTTTGCGGGTTTAAAAGCGGAGCAGGCTTCTGCCTCATATCGGCGCGCAGATTATACCATGCCCTCGGCATTTCACTTTCATTCAGATAGATTTTATAAGGGATTTTTTCATTTTCCATTCTCATTACCTCCTTAATAATTTAAAAGCATCCTCCCCGCTCAAAGCAAAGGTTCCCACCTCTCAAAGCGACTTCCCGGGTTCATTTCCTTCCTCGTGCCCATCCGGGCACCGGCACCTTACTACTAACTACTCCCACCGGCAAGCCTATAGGGTTTTCGCCGCGATATTATAACAAAATAATGCCACCTCCTCCAAAACTCCGTTCGCGTGTACAACCGCCCCGCACCGCCTTAGCAGCATATTTCTTCTGCAAGGAGCCGTACAATCGAGTAGGGAAGGTTTACCTTCCCCTACTCGCGCGCCGGGCACCCGTCAGCTTCTGCTGACATTCTTCCTCTGG
>ERZ808051.1315-NODE-1315-length-17196-cov-9.168877_pt1 | contig 17196 bp, 16 predicted proteins | sample MGYA00380199_ERZ808051 | MGnify/ENA primary metagenome ERZ808051 (study PRJEB31490, sample SAMN06133391) | mouse gut metagenome | isolation source: J11 | host: mice | place: China: Chengdu | collected 2015-05 ...
GAGATTTGCTTCGCAACCTCGGAGAATAGCTGAAAATTAGCTTTACGGAAATAACTTCACGAGATTTGCTTCGCAACCTCGGAGAATAGCTGAAAATTAGCTTTACGGAAATAACTTCACGAGATTTGCTTCGCAACTTCGGAGAATGAAAAAAAGAAAGAGGAAAAAAAGGATTTGGCTGACAGGCATAGAATAATATAAAGTAGAGCGGTTGTTTTGCGTAGGAAGAAAGGCAGTACCATGAACATACGGGAAAGTTTGGAGCAGTGGGAAAAGGAGTATCTGAGTCCTTACGCCATGCTCAGCATGGATTCCAAGGGAAGACTCAGGCCGGAAGAACAGTGCGATATCAGACCGGTATTCCAGCGGGACAGAGATAGGATAATACATAGCAAGTCTTTCAGGCGTTTGAAGGATAAGACACAAGTTTTCCTGACGCCGGAGGGGGACCATTACAGAACCCGGCTGACCCATACACTGGAAGTCAGTCAGACGGCAAGGACCATCGCGAAGGCACTGCAGCTCAACGAAGACTTGGTGGAAGCGATTGCGCTCGGACATGATTTGGGACATACACCGTTTGGTCATGCCGGAGAACGCGCATTGAACCGCGTATGCACATACGGGTTTAAACATAATGAACAGAGTGTGAGAACGGTAGATTTATTGGAGAAAGACGGACAAGGTATCAATCTTACTATGGAGGTGCGCGACGGCATATTGAACCATCAGACCTCCGGTATGCCCGCAACCTTGGAAGGCAGGATTGTCCGTTTGGCAGATAAGATAGCATATATTCACCACGATATGGACGACGCGGTGCGGGGTGGTATCCTGAAGGAAAGCGATGTGCCGGAAGAAATCAGTTCGGTCATCGGCTATACCTGTGGTCAGCGTCTGGATTTCTTTATCCATAATATCGTGACGAACAGCAGAGGGAAGAACGATATCTGTATGTCTCCGGAAGCGGAGAAGGCCATGCAGCAGATGCGGGAATTTATGTTTCGCAATGTCTATAAGAATCCGATTGCCAAAGGGCAGGAAAATAAGGCGGAGAGTCTGATTATTACGCTGTATGAGTATTATATGAGCCACACGGAGAAGCTGCCGGAATTTTTAAACAGGCTCTATTTAAACGGAGAGCCGATTGAAAAGATTGTATGTGATTATATCGGGTCTATGACGGACCGTTTTGCGATAGCGCAGTATCAGGAGATTTATATTCCGAAGACTTGGCATGGGTAGAAGAACATGAAGAGATTTTCTAAGACATCTGAGAAACGCTGCCTAAGAAAATCTATAGCTTCATGCAAGCGATTGCCAAAAGCGGGCATTCTCCGTATATAAATTATAGAGAAATGTAAATTGAGTACAAGAAGGAGTACAATGTATTATCCGGAAGAACTGATTGAAGAAATCAGAATGAAAAATGATATCGTAAGTGTGATTTCGGGATATGTTCGTATGCAGAAGAAGGGCAGCAGCTATTTTGGTCTATGTCCGTTCCATAATGAGAAATCACCGTCCTTCTCGGTATCGCCCACGAAACAGATGTATTATTGTTTCGGATGCGGGGCAGGGGGCAATGTAATAACGTTTGTTATGGAATATGAGAATGCGACTTTTCAGGAAGCGGTCAAGATGCTGGCAGACAGAGCAGGCATTAATCTGCCTGAGATGGAGTATACTGAGGAGACGAGACAGCGGGAGAGTAAGCGGGCAAAACTGCTTGAAATCAACAAAGAAGCGGCAAAGTATTATTATTATATGCTGCGTTCTCCCAAGGGAAAGGCTGGCTTCCGATATCTGACAGAGCGGCAGTTATCGGAAGAGACGATGAAGAAATTCGGACTGGGCTTTGCTGATGGCGCCGGTTCCGACATGACGGCGTATCTTAAGTCAAAGGGCTATTCCGATGAATTGATTAATGAATCCGGGCTGGCGGCTTTTGATGAGAAGCGGGGAATGCATGACAAGTTCTGGAACAGAGTCATGTTTCCGATTCAGGACAGTAATCACCGGGTTATCGGATTCGGCGGACGTGTGATGGGAGACGCCAAGCCGAAGTATTTGAACTCTCCCGAGACGATGATTTTTGATAAGAGCCGCAATTTATACGGATTAAATTTTGCAAGAACGTCGCGCAAAGGGAATATTATTTTGTGCGAAGGATATATGGATGTAATTGCCATGCATCAGGCAGGATTTACGCAGGCGGTCGCTTCGCTGGGGACTGCTTTTACCATGGGACAGTCAGGACTTTTGAAAAGATACGCAGACGAAGTGCTGCTCGCCTATGACAGTGACGGCGCAGGGGTCAATGCGGCGCTCAGGGCAATCGGGATATTGAGGCAGTCGGGAATTAGAGGCAGGATAATTGATATGAAGCCGTATAAGGATCCCGATGAATTTATGAAAAATCTGGGTTCCGATGCTTTTCAGGAAAGAATTGACCGGGCGCAGAACAGCTTCTTTTTCGAACTGAGTATACTGGAGCAGAGTTATAACATGGATGACCCGGAGTCTAAAACTGCTTTTCATAGGGAAATTGCTAAGAAATTGTGCAGTTTTGAGGAAGAGGTAGAGAGGGAGAACTATATTGAATCCGTTGCGGACAAGTATCGTATCGGCTTCGATAATCTGCGCAGACTGGTGGCTTCGTATGCGGCGAGGACCGGACTGGTACAGCCGGTGGAACGACCAAAGAGCACTGTCGCCAAGAAGAATACGCCGGAAGAGAATATGAAAAAGTCTCAGCGGCTACTGCTTACATGGATTACGGAGGAACCGGACGTCTATCCGAAGATCAAACAATATATTACGGCAAAAGATTTTACGGAGCCGCTCTATCAGCAGGTGGCGGACAAGCTGTTTGCGGATTTGGAGCAGGGACGGTACAATCCGGCGGCAATCATCAGCGCATTTGAGGAAGAGCAGGAGCAGCGGACGGTGGCTGAGATTTTTAATACAAAGCTTAATGAGCTTGCCACAGACAAGGAGCGGGAAAAGGCTTTCCACGATATTGTCTGTACCGTGAAACAGAATAGCTTCGATTATTATTCGGAGAGAACAGGGTCCGATATGGAGGCGATAAACCAAGTAATATCGGGCAAAAAGGCACTGGAAGAACTTAGAAAAACGCATATTTCCCTATAATGCGGGTAAGCTAGAAGTTGAAACATAGGAAGGATGGACCAAGTAATGGACGAAAATGTACAAGCAAAGTTTGAAGAGCGTCTCAAAGACCTCTTAGCAATTGCGAAGAAGAAAAAGAATGTTTTGGAATATCAGGAAATTAATGATTTCTTTGCTGATCTTACGCTTGAGGAAGACCAGTTTGATAAGATATTGGAAACATTGGAACAGAATAATGTGGACGTGCTGCGCATCACAGAGGATGATGATGTGGATGATGAGGAAATCATTCTGACCGAGGAAGACGAAGTAGATGTGGAGAACATCGACTTATCGGTGCCTGACGGTATCAGTATTGAGGATCCCGTCAGGATGTATTTGAAAGAAATTGGCAAGGTGCCGCTTCTTAGCGCAGATGAGGAGATTGAACTGGCTAAGAAGATGGAGATGGGAGATCAGGAGGCTAAGAAACGGCTGGCAGAAGCAAACTTACGTCTGGTGGTCAGCATTGCCAAGAGATATGTAGGGCGGGGTATGCTGTTCCTTGATTTGATTCAGGAAGGCAATCTTGGTCTGATTAAAGCAGTGGAAAAATTTGATTACCGCAAGGGATATAAATTCTCTACTTATGCGACATGGTGGATTCGTCAGGCTATCACCAGAGCCATAGCGGATCAGGCGAGAACGATCCGTATACCCGTGCATATGGTAGAGACAATCAATAAGCTGATTCGCGTCAGCAGACAGTTGTTGCAGGAGTTAGGCAGGGAACCTACGCCGGAAGAGATTGCGGAGCAGATGAATATGCCGCCGGAGCGGGTACGGGAGATTCTTAAGATTTCTCAGGAACCTGTTTCCTTAGAGACGCCCATCGGCGAGGAGGAGGACAGCCATCTGGGCGATTTCATTCAGGATGACAATGTACCGGTGCCTTCCGATGCAGCGGCTTTTACCTTGTTAAAAGAACAGCTTGTGGAAGTGCTCGGCACGTTGACGGAGAGAGAGCAGAAGGTCTTAAGACTCCGGTTTGGTCTGGATGACGGCCGCGCAAGAACGCTTGAAGAGGTCGGCAAAGAATTTAATGTTACACGTGAGAGAATCCGTCAGATTGAGGCGAAAGCGCTGCGCAAACTGCGGCATCCGAGCAGAAGCCGTAAGTTAAAGGATTATCTTGATTGATGAAGCCGGTGACGTTATCTGAAAGGCTGCAGGCGGTCGTCTCTATGGTCACGGTCGGAAACCGGGTCTGCGATGTGGGCTGCGATCATGGATTTGTCTCTGTTTATTTGATCATGCAGAATATCAGCCCACGTGTATTGGCGATGGATGTAAGGCGCGGACCTCTCGGTGCTGCCGGAGAACATATTGCGGAATACGGATTAGGTGATTTAATAGAGGCACGTTTGTCGGATGGTTTACATAACTATAATATCGGCGAGGCTGATACAATGATATGCGCAGGTATGGGCGGCAAGCTGATGCGAAAGATTCTGTCGGAAGACAGGCATAAGACGGAATCTTTTGCGGAGTTGATTTTGCAGCCTCAGTCTGAGGTGGAAGCGTTTCGCAGATGGCTGCGTGAGCAGGGATATCGCATCACGGACGAGAGGATGGTTGAAGAGGACGGCAAGTTTTATCCGATGATGCGGGTAGTGACAGAGGATGTGCGGGAAAGATTATGTAAACCTCAAAACAATGGAAATGAATTATGTCAACCAGTACAGGTGGAGTTATGTAAACAAAATTACGGCACGGACGACACAGAAGAAATGTTATGTAAACTTAAAGACCGTTACGGTCCAGTTTTATTACAGAACAAAGACCGTGTGCTGGCAGACTTTTTAAGGCGGGAAGATAGAATATACAACGAAATTATGACGGAACTTGCGTCAAAGGGATTGGCGGATTTAAAGAGACAGAAGCGGTATCAGGAAGTGTCGAAGCTTCTTGAGGAGTGTCGTATGGCTATGGGAATTGTATTGCCGGATGAAAACGACTGAGAATGGGGAAGGGAGGTCTTGCTTATGGTGACAGTAAAGATTAACGGACAGGAAAGATTGTTTGAGGATGGGGTTCAGTATGAACTGATAGCGGAAGAATATCAGAATGAATGCACCAGCCAGATTGCGCTTGTCGTGGTGGATGGGAAGATACAGGAATTGATGAAGCGGGTGAATCATGACTGTGAACTGGAATTTCTCACTTATGAGGATGTGATCGGTCACAAAGCATATGTGCGCTCGGCAGTCATGCTGATGATGAAAGCGATCAAAGATGTTGCGGGTATGGAGGCTGCCGTCAATGTGAAAGTGGATTTTACTATCGGGGCCGGGTATTATTGCAGTTTCAAGAATGGGCTTAAGCTGGACAGCCAGACGATAGAGAAGGTGAAAGACCGTATGGGTGAACTGGCTGATATGGATATGCTTGTGACAAAGAAAGCATATCCTGCCGACGAAGCAGTGGCTCTTTTTAGGGAACTGGGTATGAAAGACAAGGTTTCCCTGTTCAGATACCGCAGAAGTTCTACGATCAACGTATACTGTCTGGGTGATTATTACGATTATTATTATGGCTATATGCTGCCGAGCACGGGTTATATTAAGTATTTTGACCTTTTTGCCTATGAAGAGGGCATGATTCTCCTTCTACCGGAGAAGGAGGATCCGGAGAAACTTCCGCAGTTCGTACCGAAAGAAAAACTGTTTAGAACGTTGATGTCTACGGCTGAGTGGGGTATTGAACTGGGTATCGACACGGTAGGCGATTTAAATGACAAAATCTGTCAGGGAGATATCTCAGACCTGATACTGGTGCAGGAGGCGCTTCAGGAGCGGAGAATCGGAGAGATTGCAAGGGATATTGCGAGACGCAGGGAGGTTAAGTTCGTAATGATTGCGGGTCCTTCTTCCTCCGGCAAGACGACTTTCTCGCACAGATTGTCTATACAGCTTCGCACTTACGGATTGAAACCGCATCCGATAGGGCTGGATAATTACTATTTGGATCATGATAAAACGCCGCTTGACGATCAGGGAAAGCCGGACTATGAGTGTCTGGAGGCTCTGGATGTGGAGCAGTTTAATCAGGATATGAGCGACCTTCTGGCAGGAAAAGAAGTGAAACTTCCGACGTTCAATTTCAAGACCGGCAAGAGGGAGTACAGCGGGAAGGTAACGAAGCTTGAACAAGACGATATTCTTGTGATTGAGGGGATTCACGGACTCAACGAGAAGATGTCTTATTCTCTTCCAAGTGAAAGTAAATTCAAGATTTATATCAGCGCGCTCACCTGCTTAAATGTGGATGAGCACAATCGTATTCCGACGACTGACGGCAGACTGCTGCGCCGTATGGTCAGAGATGCCAGAACACGGGGAACTTCTGCGGAGAAAACGATTGCCATGTGGGCGTCTGTCAGAAGGGGGGAAGAGAAATATATATTCCCGTTTCAGGAGGAAGCTGACGCCATGTTTAACTCCGCCATGATTTATGAATTGGCGGTGCTTAAGCAGTATGCCGAGCCGCTTTTGTTTAGCATAAAGAAGGGTGAACAGGGATATCATGAGGCAAAAAGGCTCCTGAAATTCTTGGAGTATTTCTTAGGAGTCAGCAGTGAGGAACTTCCGAAAAATTCGCTGTGCAGAGAGTTTGTGGGCGGAAGCTGCTTCGATGTATGACAAGGCAGGAAGATTTGCGCGTGTATTCTTCAGGGCTGGGTATTACAGACATGGTTTTATGATGGATAAGATTAAGTAGAATAAATGATCGCGGCTGTACAGACGTAAGGGTACAGGTGAGGAAAGTCCGGGCTTCATAGGGCAGGATGCCGGATAACGTCCGGTGGAGGTGACTCCAAGGCTAGTGCAACAGAAAAGAAACTGCCATAGTTTTTGCGCAGCAAATACTAATGTTTTTGCGCAGCAAATACTAATGTTTTTGCGCAGCAAATACTATTGGTGATGGTGGAATGGCAGTGTAAGAGACTACCGCTGCAACGGTAACGGTGCAGGCTGTGTAAACCCCATCCGAAGCAAGACCGAAACGAAAGCGATAGATTGGCCCGATCTGCTTTCAGGTGGGTCGCTTGAGATATCCGGTAACGGATGTCCTAGATAGATGATCATTCACGACATAACCCGGCTTATCGTTCTGCTTAGTTTACATAAGTTATACATAAATCTCTCCATACAGGAGAATATTTCTCCGTACAGGGGAGATTTATATTTGAATTTGTTATATGGAAAGTATGGGAAGTACTTGCAGAAAGGCATGATTGTTGGTATGAGGCGTGGCATTTTTCATATGATTAAGTTATTTGTATGCAGTCTGGTACTTACCATGACCTGGGTCCCGAATGCCGCATATGCCAGAGAGGCGCAGATTCCGCATTTGATCCAGACGGTGACGGATCAGGATATCTACGAGGGGCTAATAGCGCTCGGCTTTTTGGAGACGCCGGTTCTTTGTGAGGAAGACTGTGAGAAAGCTTTTGACAATGTGAAAATGTGCGTGGTGGGAATTCAGATGGGAGAGGCCCACGGAAGCGGGATCGTGTGGAAACTGACGCCAAAAGAGGTGGTGATTGCCACCAATGCGCATGTACTGGAGTATTGGGATGACCGGAACAGCTATGTGCAGTTTCCACAGGGTTTCTATACGGATGCCGGTATCATGGGCGTATCGAAACGTTATGACGTCGGATTTATTGTGATAGATCGGGAACAGTTTACTTATGAAGAGCTTGAGAAGCTTCGAAGCGCCCGTATAGAGGAAGAGATTTACGATACACTACATCAGGGAACTATGATGTTTTGTGTGGATGCTGGCTCCACGGAGGAAGAGGCACGGTTTCACGAGGCAACGGTAGAAGACCCATATAAATATATAACGGATTTTGATGCCTGTATGCTTTACGGACATGGTTTTGCCAAAAAGGGAATGTCGGGCAGCGGCGCTTTTGACGGACGGGGATATCTGATCGGCATGACCACGGGCGGGACGATGCATAATGAAGTGGCCTGTGTACCTCTGCCGGATCTGATAGAGTCTTATGAGGAAGTGGCAGGTTCTCGCAGACAATGAGAGAAGCGGTGAGGCTGCGCATGCAGTATGTATCAGAGATTAGCGGCTTGGGCAAAGAAGCGGACAAGCTGACGGAGGAATCATGGATCAGGAACTGGAATGGGAAGATGGAATAAGATTTCAAGTCAGAGAGAGCAGGACAGCACTTGTGTGCGGCGCGGCGGCCGTCTGTTTTGCACTGTTTATCTTAATCATGAGCCTGCTCCATCCCTCGGGCAGAGGGGGAGGTGTACTGCTGTATGTGCCTCTTTTGTGCATGCTGCTTGGAGGAGCGGCGTGCTGGGTGATGTACTATAACAGGAAACTCATTGTAGTGGAAATGAATATATGTTATGTAAACTCGATTGGCAGGAGAAAAGAATTTACGCTAGACAAGATAGGATTCTGCAAAATAGGAGTAGGAGGCAACAAGAATCTCCTTGTCCTGTACGATCTGCTTGGCGAGAAGTTATGTAAACTTGATTTTGACATGCGCGGCATTGCCGAATTTCATCAGTATCTGGTAGATAACCGGGTGGAGGTTGAGTGGGGGTGGGAGCGCATGGACAGCCAGGAAGCCTTTTTGATCGCGGCGCTGCAGAGAGAGACTGCCGTATGCGGAGAGGAAATACGCAAGTGCTCGGAAACCTTTTACAGGGAAGTGGAAGCGATCTGCCGGGAATGGGAAAAGCACAACAAGAAGTTTCAGGTGGAATGGGAAATCGGTTATGCGCAGTATCTGGCCGTTGACATGAAAGACAAATGCCGGCAAAGGGAACGCATCAGTTCCGTCGAAGAGCCTCTTAAAGAGATTCCGGATACTTATGAGTGCCTGTTAGAAGCTTATATGAAGCGGGACGGAGAGTATGTGCTGGACAGGAGAGGCAGGGAGGTGTCTATCATACTGCCTTATCTGGTCAGAAGCAAGTCCTATCAGATCGGTGAACAAAACCGTATTCGGAAAATGGATGAGCGGAGTATGAAAGACTGGCTTGAGCTGCAGTTAGAGAGGCTTGTCAGAGAATTGCCAAGGCGAAGGTATCATACGGAGATACTGACTGAGGGACATAGGTTGAGTCATTGCGCGGGGATTTGTGATATGGAGGAGAATGTGGTAAGATAAAAAAAGCGAACATGTTCAATCAGGATATGTATGTGAACTACAGGAAGGTCAAGAGAAAATGGGGTTAAGAAAGGGAGGACGACTATGGCGTTATTTCAGATCAGTAATGATAAGATTACGATACAGGTTGACAGTATGGGAGCGGAGCTTAAGTCTCTTAAGGAAGTGGGAACGGGCAGGGAATATATGTGGCATGCCGATCCGCAGTATTGGAAAAGGACATCGCCGGTACTTTTTCCGTCGGTGGGCGGACTCAAGGATGGCAAGTATCGTCTGAACGGCAGGGAATATGCGATGGGGCAGCATGGCTTTGCCAGAGATATGGAATGTAAGCTTAAGAGTCAGGTGGCAAATGAAATCTGGTTCGTATTGAAGTCCGATGATGAGACGCTTACACGGTATCCATATCCTTTTTGCCTTGAGCTGGGCTATGAACTGTCGGACAGGACTGTGATCGTTAAGTGGAGAGTGAAGAATCCGTCGAAAGAGAGGATGTATTTTGCCATTGGCGGCCATCCGGCATTCCTGTGCCCGATTCAGGAGGGAGACAAACAGACAGATTATAAGATTCGCTTTGATACCCGGGAACAGGTGATTTGTTCCGGTTTGGAGAACGGATTGGTCTGTGAGGGTGAAACGGTCTGCAAGCTGCAAGATGGGCTGCTTCCTGTGACAGAACATCTTTTTGATAATGATGCTCTTGTTATAGAGCATGATCAGGTGCACAGAGTTTCTTTGGTAAAACCGGACGGGCAGGATTATCTGACGGTTACTTTTGATGCGCCGTTGTTTGGTATCTGGTCTCCGCCGCAGAAACAGGCGCCTTTTATCTGTATTGAGCCCTGGTATGGACGGTGTGACAGAGTAGATTATACGGGAGACTGGACGGAGCGTGAGTGGATGCAGTCTATCGATGGCGGAGAAATTTTTGAGGCAGAATACAGGATAACAGTCTGAAAAGGCGGGAGGAAGAATATGGCGCCTATAGTACAGTGTATGGGACTCACAAAGACCTATGGCGGTAAGATCGCGCTTAATCAGATTTATCTGAATCTGGAGCAGGGCAGGATCATTGGACTGCTTGGGCCAAACGGCAGCGGTAAGACAACGTTGATCAAGATCATGAATGGATTGCTGAATCCTACGGCGGGCGAGATTCTGATCGGCGGGCAGAAGCCGGGAATCGATACGAAATATCGTATATCTTATCTTCCCGAGCGTACTTATCTGCATCCGGGTATGCGGGTGATGGAGATGGTGCAGTATTTTCAAGATTTCTATCCGGATTTCAGGCCGGACAGAGCCTACGATATGCTGGCTCGTCTGCAGATACAGCCCTATGAGAGACTCAAAAACCTTTCTAAAGGAACAAAGGAAAAGGTGCAGCTCATTCTGGTGATGAGCAGAGACGCCGATCTCTATGTGCTGGATGAGCCGATCGCCGGTGTGGATCCTGCTTCAAGAGATTATATTTTACATACTATTGTTCAGAATTATAACAGAAATGCGACAATATTGTTGTCCACACATCTGATTGCGGATGTGGAGAATATTTTGGATGAAGTCGTATTCATCAGATATGGTAATATTATACTGCAGGCGGGCGCTGAGCAGATCAGACGCAACGAGGGCAAGTCCGTGGATCGTTTCTTCAGGGAGGTGTTCGCATGTTAGGAAAATTGATGAAATATGAATGGAAATCCACGTGGAAACTGTTGGTGCCGATGAATCTGTTGATCATCGTAATGACCACTTTTGCCTGCCTTACGGTGAGGCTGGATGCCTTTGGCAGCGGCAATACAGGCGTCGCTTTCAGTGCGCTTATGATCGTTATGACTTACGTTGCCAGCATGTTTGTAGTGATGGTGGGTACGGCAATCTTCCTGATCTACCGCTTCTATACGTCCACTTATGGTGATCAGGGGTATCTGCTGCACACGCTTCCATTAGATAAACATTACATTATTATTGCAAAAGTGTTGGTCAGTGCGTTGTGGGTACTGTGCAGCATGATGCTCATGTACTTTTCGTTTGTATTTCTGGTTGCAGCGGAGGGGGACCTGTTTGAGGTTTTTGAGGACAGCGTTGAGGCAATCATAGAGAGTGCAGGCAATATTGAGCTCACAGGCTTTGCCGTGATCATGACATTGATTGCTTTTGTAGTCAGTGTGTTTGCCAGAGTGCTTAAAGTAACGGCATGTGTTTCGCTGGGGCAGCTGTCCTCCAATCATAAAGTGTTAATGTCTTTTGCATTTTATGCGGGTGTGTATTTTGCACAGCAGATTGTGAATGCCGTATATTATGTACTATTGGAATATATCAATTCAAAGACGCACAGATGGTATTTTGGCAAGACGTGGGAATTTACGCTGATTGCCGGATTGGTCTATTCTGTGGTATTCTATTTCGTAACATGGTACGTGATGGATCAGAAATTAAATCTGGATTAAATTGGACAAAACAGGAATTTGAAGAGAGTAGAAATTTGACAGGGCATTTCTTGACATATCCATGCAAAAAGAAGAGAATAATAGGGTATGTAATCAGGCGGATCGATGGAAAGGTTGGTGTATTGTTATGACAAAAATTGATATTGTCTCCGGATTTCTTGGCGCCGGCAAGACAACATTGATTAAGAAATTGTTGAAGGAGGCTTTGGGAAATACCAAAGTAGTACTGATTGAGAATGAATTTGGTGAGATTGGTATTGATGGGGGATTTCTGAAAGAGGCGGGAATCGAGATCAAAGAGATGAATTCCGGCTGTATCTGCTGCTCGCTTGTAGGGGATTTTGGAACGTCGCTGCGGGAAGTACTGGATACTTATACGCCGGAACGGGTTTTGATCGAACCCTCCGGGGTAGGCAAGCTGTCTGATGTGATGAAAGCGGTACAGGACGCGATGAAGAATCGTGATGTGGCGTTAAACAGCGCGGTAGCTGTTGTGGATGCCTGCAAATGTAAGATGTATATTAAGAATTTCGGTGAGTTTTTTATCAATCAGATTGAACATGCCGGAACCATCGTTTTAAGTCGGACAGATAAGCTGAGTGAGGAGAAGCTGTCCGCTTGTGTGGAACTGATACGGGAGCATAATGCGAAAGCAACGATCATCACGACACCGTGGGATGCTCTGGAGGGACAGGACATTCTGGCAACGATTGAGGGAGCAAAAGATCTGGAGGCGGAACTGATGCGGGAAGTGATGGCTCATCATGAGGAGCATGACCACGGACCAGACTGTACATGTGGCTGCCATGAGCATCACCATCACGATCATGACGAACACGAGCATCATCACCACGACCATGACGGACACGAGCATCATCATCACGACCATGAAGAGCATGAGCATCATCACCATGATCATGAAGAGCACGAACACCATCATCACGATCATGATGGGCATGGACATCATCATGCGGATGAGATTTTCACCAGCTGGGGCATGGAGACACCCGCAGCATACAGCAAAGATGAGATTAGTCATATTCTGACGGAGCTTGACAGGCAGGAAGAGTACGGATTTGTACTGCGGGCCAAGGGTATGGTTCCCTCTGTGAACGGAGGCTGGATTTATTTTGATTATGTGCCGGAAGAGAGCAATGTGAGGGATGGCAGACCGGATGTGACAGGCAAATTCTGTGTGATCGGTTCTAAGCTGCAGGAAGAGAAGCTGGCGGAGCTGTTTAAGAAATAGCAGCAGGGAAAGAACAGGCAGATATGATATTGTGTGCCGCACAGGTATGCGGACAAAGAGATAACAGAAAGGATGTGGACCCGTATGAAACCGGTCTATGTAGTCAATGGTTTTCTGGAAAGCGGCAAAACCGAATTTATTACTTATACACTGGCACAGCCTTATTTTCAGGTGAGAGGTAAGACTCTGCTCATTTTGTGCGAGGAAGGTGAGAATGAGTATGACCGGAATCTGCTCAGGATGAGCCGCACGGAACTGGAGCTGATCGAAGATGAGGAAGATTTTAATACGGCGAAACTGATCGAACTTGAGAAAAAGCATAAGCCGGAGCGTATCCTGATCGAATATAATGGTATGTGGAATTACAAGGAGATGAAGCTGCCATGGCACTGGAAGATCGAACAGCAGATTACGGTTATTGACGCTTCCACATTTCCCATGTATTTTACCAACATGAAATCACTGCTTGCGGAACAGCTTCGCTCCTCCGAACTGATCATTTTTAACCGTTGTGATAATGTGGAGGATTTGAGCAGCTATAAGCGGAATGTGAAAGCAATCAATCAGAAAGCAGAAATAGTCTTTGAGGATGCCAATGGGGAAATCAATGCGATCATGGAAGAGGATCTGCCATATGATTTAAATGCACCCGTTATTGAATTGGATAACCAGGGCTATGGCATATGGTATCTGGATTCGCTGGATCATCCGGAACGCTATGAGGGTAAGACAATTCAGTTTACGGCTATGGTATTGAGACCACAGGGATTTCCACAAGGGTATTTTGTGCCCGGCAGAATGGCGATGACCTGCTGTGCGGATGATATGGCTTTTCTGGGGTATGCCTGTGAGTATGACAGGACAGATACCTTGACGGACAGGCAGTGGGTAAAAGTGACTGCTAAAGTGACTAAAGAGTATTTTGCAGATTATCAGGGCGAGGGACCGGTGCTTCACGCCATCAGCGTGGGACAGACGAGAGCGCCTAAAGAGGAAATTATTAATTTTGTCTGAGATTGTGATTATTAAAAAAAGGCTGTTGGAATTGGCAGCCCGTTCTTACCACCATGGAATCTATACTTTTACACCTTTTCTGGGCCTGTCTGAACAGCAGGCCTTTTATGAGGTGCAAAAAGAAGTAGCCTATGCGGGTTATGACATGGAGGGCGGAAGCCCACGCTGCGAGCGCAGGATGGTGCGGTTTGGCTCTTTGCAGTCACTCGGTTATGAAGAGTCCTATCCGATCGTAAGCCTGAGTGTGGAGCCGACGGCGCTTAAATTTGCCGAACAGCTGACTCACCGGGATTTTCTGGGTGCTATTATGAATCTGGGAATAGAGAGAGATATGGTGGGAGATATATTTGTGCAGGATCACGAAGCGGTTTTGTTCTGCCATAAAAATATTTCCGATTATCTGATGGAACATCTCGTGCAGGTTCGGCATACTCGCGTGCGGTGTGCAGCGGCCGATGCAGGAGAAAAACTCCTGGCTCCGGTCATGGAGGAGCTGCCGCTGACCGTATCTTCCACACGTATCGATGCGGTGATATCGAAATTATATAATATGGCAAGGAGCCAGAGTCTTGTGCTGTTTAAATCCGGGCGGATCTATGTGAATGGCAGGCTGATGGAGAACAACAGTTACATGCTCAAAGCCGGTGACGTCGTGACAGCAAGAGGTTTTGGCAGATTTATTTACACCGGGGAACAGGGAGAAACGAGAAAAGGAAAAATCCGTGTTAGCGTGGAAATATACCGATAGGCAGAGGGAGATAAAAGTTTATGATTCACTATAAGGCCTTTCAATGGCTGTTTTTCTTTTATATGTACTGTTTTCTTGGATGGTGCTTCGAGTCCGTCTACGTCTCGATCAAGTCGAAGAAGTGGGTTAACAGAGGATTCCTGAGAGGGCCGTTCCTGCCGTTATACGGAAGCGGTGCGATCATGATGCTTGTCGTTTCGATGCCTTTTCGTGATAAAATAGTGCTCACATATATTGCGGGTGTGATCGGCGCGACGGCGTTAGAATATATAACGGGTGTTACCATGGAAGCGCTTTTTAAGGTGAGGTATTGGGATTATTCCAGAAAACCTTTCAATTTTCAGGGACATATCTGCCTTACATCATCGATTGCCTGGGGATTTTTTACGATTTTGATGACAAAAGTGATTCATCAGCCGATCGAGCAGTTGGTGTTGTCCATACCGAGCAGAGTCCTTGGCTATGCTACGGCTCTGCTTACGATCTATCTTGTAGCAGACTTCACATTATCATTCAAGGCGGCGCTGGATCTGCGGGATATATTGGCGAAGATGCAGAGAATCAGGGAAGAGATGGAGCGTATGTCGCGGCGGTTGGATGTCATCATAGCTTTTAATAATGAGGAAAAGGAACAGAGGAGGCAGGAGAGAGAACTTCATCTCAGTCTGTCGGAATTGAGTTCCGGATTGCGGCAGAGATTTGCGAACCTGAAAGAAAGTATACAGGCCATGCCTACGGCCTACGGTGAGGGAATACGGGAAGAAATCGCGGAATTGCGCGGTATGTTCAGTCATTATCCGGATCCCCGTAAGATCTATCGGGAAATGCTTGATTTCTACAAACGTGATATGATTCGTAACAACCCGACTATGGTTTCCGGGAAATTCAATGATGCATTGGAGGAATTGAAAGATATTGCCGATAAAAAGAACGACTGAGAGTAAAAAGAGCGGAATGAAAAAGGGGTGTTTCACCCCTTGTCATGGCTCAGCGATATATATTTGGACTTGCGGTTTCGATTTGTGCGCAGGGACTCGATAATATGAGTCTCCATAAGTTCCAGGTTTCTGGATTTGCGCCGAAAAAGTGCGGATGCCCGGTTGTAGAACCAAAATGAGTAGACGAGCACTTTGTTGACCCTGCCTAATTTGGCTTTGGTGGTATGTTCGTAATGACAGCCGCCTACCATGGTTGCCTTACCGGAGCGGATATAATTGATCAGATCAGTTTCGTCGGAGATGTTTTCCTGCAGTATCGTATATCCGAATCCTACACCGTTTGGCTTGTGGGAATCACTGCCTCCAAAACAGGGCAGATCATGTTCCCTGGCAAGACGCATGGCCCGCATGTTGGAGTCCGCATCCTCGCAGGCGTTGTACCCTTCCACGAAATCAAATTTTTTGAAAATGTTTTTGGCAATTTTGTCACGCAGCGTGCTTCGTATACTGAGGAATTTCTCACCGCAGGGATGGGCAGGACCTATGATTCCGCCGTAGTGATGGACAATCTCGATCAATAAGATCACAGGAAGTCCGCGAAGCTCCAGAATCGGGAGTTTGACGCCGGTGGGCATGATGATCAGCATATGTCCTGCATCAATGGTATCGTATTCGATGCCTTTTAATACGACAAAGTCTTCCGGTTTGCGGGGAAGCTTTTTATAGTAACGGTATGCCTTGTAGGAATCATGGTCAGTGATGAGCATGCCGTGGAATCCTTTTTCTTTCAGGAGCCTTATATTTTCCAACAGCTCCAGTTTACAATCCGGAGAACCTTCTTTGGTATGGCAGTGCATGTCTAATTTCATGGTGCAATATCCCCTTTTAGCCAGTGTTCATTGTACTAGATGTATTCTACCCTGTTTGCAGAGAAATTGCCAGACATTTAAGATAATTTTAAGCAAAAGACGGAGGAACTTTTTGGAATACCAGGAACCAAAATGTATTTATTGCATAAATTATATATTGACAAATCCCAGAAGATGGTCTATTGTATAGAAAACATAACAAGTGCATTTGTAATAACATGTTTTAGCAGTCTATTTATCCATATAATATGAAACCTGTGAGAAAGAGGAGTAGGAACAGGGAAACTGTTACAGAGAGCCGCGGTTGGTGGAATGCGGCACAGCGACTGTTGTGAATGGGCTTTCGAGGCTGACCCGAAATCAGAGTAGGCGTCGGCGGGAACCGTACCCGTTATCCATGCGGCATATATAAACTGCAAGTCTGTTTGTATGTGAGAAGAGGTGGGCGTTGTCTTTGGATGCGCCAAGTTGAGTGGTACCGCGATAATAACTTTAGTTTATTACCGTCTCAGATATGATTCTGAGGCGGTTTTTTTGTATACACGTCTTTAAATAAACCACCTGCTATGCAGGTGTGTCCACGGACAGCTTTAGCTTCAAGAAAAA
>ERZ808051.1316-NODE-1316-length-17193-cov-5.120530_pt1 | contig 17193 bp, 15 predicted proteins | sample MGYA00380199_ERZ808051 | MGnify/ENA primary metagenome ERZ808051 (study PRJEB31490, sample SAMN06133391) | mouse gut metagenome | isolation source: J11 | host: mice | place: China: Chengdu | collected 2015-05 ...
CCCTGTCCGGGCTGACCATGGCGGAGCACTTCCGGGACGTGGAACACAAAGACGTGCTGCTGTTCATCGACAACATCTTCCGCTTTGTCCAGGCGGGCAGCGAGGTGTCCACCCTGCTGGGCCGCATGCCCTCCGCCGTGGGCTACCAGCCCACCCTGGCCAACGAGATGGGGGAGCTCCAGGAGCGTATCGCCTCCACGAAAAAGGGGTCCGTCACCTCCGTCCAGGCGGTGTACGTTCCCGCCGACGACCTCACCGACCCGGCCACCGCCACCACCTTCGCCCACCTGGACGCCACCACGGTGCTAAGCCGCAAGATCTCCGAGCAGGGCATCTATCCGGCGGTGGACCCGCTGGAGTCGTCCTCCCGGATTCTGGAGGCGGACGTGGTGGGGGAGGAGCACTACCGCATCGCCCGGCGGGTGCAGGAAATTCTGGAGAAGTACAACGAGCTCCAGGACATCATCGCCATTCTGGGCATGGATGAGCTCAGCGAGGAGGACCAGCACACGGTGGCCCGGGCCCGGCGCATCCAGCGCTTCCTGGCCCAGCCCACCCACGTGGCGGAGAAATTCACCGGCATCCCCGGGGTGTACGTGCCGCTGAAGGACACTCTGGAGAGCTTTGGGGCCATTGTGGACGGCCAGCTGGACCAGTACCCGGAGGCGGCCTTCTACAACGTGGGCACCTGGCGGGACGTGGTGGAGAAGGCCCGCAGGATGGAGGCGGGCCAGCTGTGACGGACACCTTTCAGGTACACATTCTGGCGGCGGACAGGACCCTGTACGAGGGGCCCTGCGTCAGCCTTACCATTCCCGTCAGCGACGGGGAGCGGGGTATTCTGGCCCATCACAGCGCCATGATTGCCGCCGTCCAGCCGGGGACGCTGCGCTGGCAGCCGCCGGACCAGCCCGTACAGCTGGCAGCGGTGTCCCCGGGCATGGTGAAGGTGGAGAAGAATGACGTGCTGGTGCTGGTGGACTCCGCCGAGCGGCCGGAGGAGATCGACGAGGCCCGGGCCCGCCGGGAGGCGGACGAGGCCAGGGAGGCGCTCCTCCAGAAGCGGAGCCGCCAGGAGCACCAGATGGCCCAGGCCACTCTGGCCCGGGCGCTGAACCGCCTGCGGGTGAAGGGCGGCAGCCAGGGCCGGTGATTGAATTACAAAAAGAGCCCCGCTTTTCGAGGAAGCTCGAAAAGCGGGGCTTTTTTATGGATTACGCGGCGACGTTCTTTTTCTTTTTCAGGAAGCTGTAGATGAAGAACGCCTCAGCGGCCACCAGGACCACGCCCACCGCCACGTTGGCGATGGTCAGGTAAGTCTCCCAGCGGTTGGGAGCGGTGGACTGCTGGATGCCCAGCTCGCTGTACTGACGGCTGTTCACGGTGACGTACAGGATGTTCTTGGTGGACTGCCGCATGGCCTGCTGGGCGGCGGGAGTCTCACGGAAGCGGGTCTGACTGGTCTCGGTGGGATAGGCCACCAGGCAGAAGTCGGTGCCGGTGCGGATGCCCTGGTCGGCGCTCATATAGCCGTACACGCCGAAGTAGTCGGTGAGCACCATGCCCTGGAAGCCCCACTCGTTGCGCAGCACCTGGGTCTGGAGCTCGTAGGTGCCGCCCGCCCAGCGCGGGCCGATGTAGTTGAAGGAGGACATGACGGCCTTGGCCTTGCCTTCCTTCACAGAGATCTCGAAGGGCTTCAGGTAGATCTCACGCATGGCCTGCTCGTTGGTCCAGGTGCACAGCATGCCGCAGCGGTTGGTCTCCTGATCGTTGAGGGCAAAGTGCTTGATGTAGGCGTACACGCCGTACTTTTCCGCGCCGATGGTGGCGTTGGCGGCCATAGAGCCGGACAGCACGCCGTCCTCGGAGTAATACTCGAAGTTACGGCCGGCGAAGGGGGTGCGGTGGATGTTCATGGCGGGGGCGTACCAGCCGGCGGTGTCCATCTGGTCGGCCATCTTGCCGATGCTCTCGCCGAAGGCGGTGGCCAGGTCGTCGTTCCAGGTGGCGGCGATCATCACGGCGGCGGGGAAGCCCACGGAGCCCTGACGGGTGAAGTTGTTGTTGATGGAGGCGGGGCCGTCGCAGTCGTTGGTGCGGTACTTCTCGATGGACGGGATGTCCAGAGTCTGGTAGCCGCCCAGAGCGATGAGGTTGCCCATCTCCTCAATGGTGAGCTGGTCCAGCAGCTGCTCCCACTTGGGATCGTCGTAGGCCGCGCCCCGCAGGTCGATGAGCTTCACGCCGTTCTTGGCGCCGGTGGTGATGGGCTGGGCGTTGGGGAACATCCGCTCCTCTTCCTTGGCCACCACTTCGGCGGTGAGGTAGTTGGCGTTATTGTAGAAGTTGGCCTTGTCGGCGGCGGGCATGGAGTAGGAGGCGGGGGCGGCGGTGGCCGCGTCATAGTTGGCGAAGTTGTCCTTCCGGGACAGGTACTCCACCTCGCCCCGGGCATAGTCGAACTGGTTGACGGCGGGGGCGGCGTCGCTGTCCCGCTTGTTGCTCTCGTCATAGACCTTGTCGGCGCTGAGGGTGAAGGTCTCGGAGTCCAGCACGTTGTGGGAGTCGGAGTTGATGGAGATCTCATAGTCGCCCCGCTCCAGCACGTAGCAGCCCCGGCCCGCGTAGTCATAGGAGGCCATCTGCTCGATGGGGAAGGTGATGGTCACTTCCTCGGAGGCGCCGGGCTCCAGCTTGGCGGTTTTGGCAAACTCCACCAGGTTGGCGGACGCCTTCTCAATTCCGCCGTTGGTGTAGGGCGGATTGAAGTAGACCTGCACCACTTCCTTGCCGGCCACAGAGCCGGTGTTGGTGACGCTGACCTTCAGGGTGATGTTGGCGCCGTCATCGGAGAAGCTGGTGATCTCCTGCTTGAAGGTGGTGTAGCTCAGGCCGTAGCCGAAGGGGTACTGGACCACCTTGTCATAGTCGATCAGGCCCTCGGCGGCGGCGGTCTCATAGAACTTGTAGCCCACGTAGATGCCCTCCACGTAGTTGACGAAGGCGGGCAGGGTGGTGGTTTCCTGCTGAGTCATGAAATTGGTGCTCTTGTAGGCGTGCTCGTCCATGTTGTCATAGAGCATATAGCCGATGTTGTTGAAGGCGGGAATGGCGGTGAGGTCGTACACATAGGTATCCACCAGATGACCGGAGGGGTTCACGTCGCCGGCCAGGATTTCGCCCAGCGCGGTGAAGCCGGCTTGGCCGGTGCCCGGGCACCACAGCGCGCCCTTGATGGAGGGATACTCGTCGATGAAGCCCAGCTCGAAGGCGTTGGCGCTGTTGTAGATGACAACGACGTTGTCAAAGTTCTCGCACACCAGCTTGACCATCTCCTCCTCGGGGTTGGAGAGGTTCAGGTAGGTGTCCCCGGCGTCCCAGTCGTTGCCGGCGTTGACGGTGTCGTCATAGTTCATGGTGGAGTCGGCCTTGTAGGTGCCGTTGACCAGGGCGGTCATGTCCTTGGGCAGGTCGGCGCCCTCGCCGCCCACGCGGGCGATGAAGATGACGGCGGTGTCGGAGAAGGACTTGGCGTTGTTGATCAGCTCGTCGGAGTACAGGGCCGCGCCGGGCTGGGGCAGGGTCCAGTTCTGGTTCCACATGCTCACGTTGGGCAGCATGACGGGATTGCCGTCGGAGCCCTTGTAGGCGTCCATCTGCTGGAACTTGGCGGTATAGTCCTCGTAGAATTTGATCAGGTCCTCATTGTACTCAATGCCCGCCGCCTTCAGACTGTCCAGGAAGGTAACGGTGGGATAGGCGGTGTTCAGCGCGCCGGAGCCGGTTCCGCCGTAGCAGGGATTGGTGGCGGACCAGCCGAACACGTTGATTTTCTTGTTCTGAAGGGGCAGGATGCTGTCCTCATCCTTCAGCAGGGTGATGCCCTCCCGGCAGATCTCAGTGACCAGCTCGGTGGCTTCGGCGGTGGTGGCGTCGTCGATCTTGGACACGGGTTTCCCCATCGACTGGGTCAGCAGCGTGACCATGGGCCCGGTGCAGATCAGGTTGACCACAATCAGGACGGCCAGCAGCGCGGCCACCCAGGCGGAGCCCCGGATCAGGCCCTTGGCGCCCTTAGGGGCCTTGACGGCGGCGACGGTGACCACAATGGCCAGCACCAGCGCCACGCCGATGGCCACCAGGTGGGGGATGATGGTGGACACTACGTTTGCGACGTCATCCCAGTTGATACTTAACATCTCAATTCCTCCTCATTCACTTTTTGGCAGGGCTACTCCTGCCCTATGGCTGACAGTTTAACACAGCCATAGGATTCTGTGGGATGTTTTGCACAAACCGTTGGTTTTTTCACGCAATCCGCGCAACATATTGGCTATTTTTCAATAGAAACTGAGCGGATTTTTGTGCAGCTTGACGAATCAGAAAGCGGAGAATGGTGTGAGGGGGAGGAGAAAAAATGTGAAAAAGAAGTCCCCGATTCGGACGGCAGATACATATAGGAAAATGAACCCATACTACTGATCGAGATGAAAGCTGAGGAGGAGGTCAACTATGAAATGTCCAACCTGTGGAGCGGAGGTTCAGCCGGGCCAGAAATATTGTCCGTCCTGCGGTACCGTGCAGCAGACGGACCGCCCCTGGGGAGCCCCCGGGGCACCGCCGGCGGCGGGGGAACGGGAGATGACCAAATCGGAATTCTGCCGGAACTGCGCCTCCGACAGGGCGCGGAAAAATATCCGCGGCTGCGCCATTTTGTGCTACATCTCGGCGGCGGTCACCGCGGTGTTCGCCATACTTACCAACCCGTTTATGTTTATCGACGCCGCCATTGTGCTGGGCCTTGGGCTCGGCATTCACCTGAAGCAGAGCCGGGTGTGCTCTGTGGTTCTGCTGGCGTACGGCATATTCAGCTGCGTTGTCATCCTGCTGCAGAGCGGGCGGCTGGGCAGTTGGCTCATTATCCTGGCAGGGGTGTTTGCGGTGATCTATACCTTTAAGCTGGAACAGGAATACCGTGCGTTCAAGGGAAATTGAGAGACAATATCAATCAAGAAAATGGAGTGATTTCATATGAAAAAAACCAATCCTTCCTATCTTGCCGTCTGGGCGGGAATTCCTGCGGCGGTGGCGGCCGTACTGGTGGTGCTGGCGTTCACCGTGTTCAGAGACAACAAAACCATCTTTGTCGCGGCGGTGTTTATCGCAGTCGGCATCATTGTGGCCATTCCCATGATGCTGGAGAGCCGCATGAAAAAGCTGGCCTCGGCAATGGAAGCGGATTTCAAGGCCCAGAGCTTTTCCTACCAGTACAAATTTGAGGCCAATGACGCGGTTTATTACATCGACCAGGGCGGAAAAATGGGGGTGGTATACCGTTTTAATCCCACCGAACTCCAGTTTGTGGATCTGAACAAGGTGACCAACGTTCGTACCAATAACGGCAAGTTCGGATTGGGCACCTCCCGTGTGAGCTGTGACTTCCTGCTGGAAGGAAGGACGGTGCGCATAACGACCCTTCGGGTATCCAGGGGCACGCTGTCCATGAAGGATAAGCGGGTGCTGGAGGCCATTTCCAAAGCGGATCAGCTGTGCACCCTGCTGAACACCGCCAAGGCCAATGCCAAGGGATGACGATAGACTGCGCCTTGGCTGAGAGGGCGGGCGTCCGGCACTGGCCGGGCCCCGCCCTTTGCTGAAGCAGCACTTTGGAAAAACTGTCAAAAACAGCATTTTAAAATTGTGCAAGAACACGAAATGGTGAACCTGGCATCCTCTGCCCTTGACATCATTCCACAACGGCGCTATGATAACTCCAGTTAAATTGTTGGGATGTTACCGGTTCGCCGGGCTTGACCAACTTCGTTCGGATCGTTTCCCGTGCACCCTTGGGCCGCATGGGGGTGTCCTTGCGAGGTTGGTCTGTTTTTTTGGGGGTGAGGGCTTGCGCGTCAAGAAGGTCATCAACAATAACATCCTGTGCGTGGTGGACGACAAGGGCAGCGAGATGATTGTCACCGGCAGGGGGCTGGGCTTTAAACGCAAAACCGGCGAACGCATTGATCCCGCGCTGGTGGAAAAGACCTACCATGTGGAGGGCAAGGCGGAGCAGCGCAAGCTGCGGGAGCTGGTGGAGCAGATCCCCCTTGAGCACCTGAAGCTGACGCAGGATCTGATTGAACAGATCCGAAGCCAGATAACCTCTCCGCTCAATGAATCTCTGCTGATCACCCTGGCCGACCATATCAGCTTTGCCATCAAACGTAAGCAGGAGGGAGTCGAGTTTTCCAACCCCCTGGAGGGGGCAATCATGAGTTATTACCCCACAGAGTACCACCTGGGACAGCAATGCCTTCGGGTCATCCAAAGGGAAATCCAAGTGGAACTGAGCCCCAGCGAGGCGGCGTTTATTGCCCTGCACATCGTCAACGCCGAGCTGAACACCAGCATGAGCGTGATGTATGACATCACCAAGCTGATTCAGGGGGCGCTGGAAGTGGTGGAGTATTATTATCAGAGAAAGTTTGACCGGGAATCCTTGGACTTTAACCGTTTCATCGTCCATCTGAGGTTCTTTGCTCAGCGGCTGTTCCAGGCCGCCCCCAGCTGCACGGACGAGTATGACAATGAGTTCCGGGACATGATTCGCCGGAGCTGTGCTCGGCACTACAAATGCGCCCAGCATATCGCCGAATACATCCGCAACGCCTATCAGAAAGAGGTATCCGACGCGGAACTGATTTACCTGACAATCCATCTTAAGCGCATCAACCTGGAGAGTTCGTAATTACCGCCGGAAAGGGCGGAGACAGCCGGGAAGAGAATTCAAAATTGTGGGATCGTGACCGTCTTGACGGGCGAAACCCATATTTCGGCCACAGGAGGGGTATCCTGTGGGCGGGATATGGGTTTTATATATATGAGTCAAAAAAGATTGAGGAGGCGTTTGTATGAAAGACAAGATCTTTGGCGTATTGCAGCGGGTGGGGCGCTCGTTCATGCTGCCTATAGCCCTGCTGCCGGTGGCGGGGCTGCTGCTGGGCATCGGCAGCTCCTTCACCAACCAGACCATGCTGGAGGCCTACGGCCTCACCGGTGTGATCTATGAGGGAGGCGTGCTGTACACGGTTCTGGACATCATGAACCAGTGCGGCAGCGCGGTATTCAACAATTTGGCGCTCCTGTTTGCCATGGGCGTGGCCATCGGTATGGCGAAAAAGGAGAAGGAGGTGGCGGCCCTGTCCGGCGCCATCGGCTATCTGGTGATGAATACCGCCATTTCCGCCATGATTACCGCCCGGGGCGGTGTGGACGCCATGGCGGCCAACACTACCACCACCATGCTGGGGATCACTACCCTGCAGATGGGCGTGTTCGGCGGCATTCTGGTGGGATTGGGTGTGGCCGCTCTCCACAACCGTTTCTATAAGATCCAGCTGCCCCAGGTGCTGTCTTTCTTTGGCGGAACCCGGTTTGTCCCCATTGTGTGCACGGTGGTGTTCCTGGTGGTGGGCATTGCCATGTTCTACGTCTGGCCTGTGGTCCAGACCGGCATCGCCGCCCTGGGCAATCTGGTGCTCCAGTCCGGCTATGCGGGCACCTGGATCTACGGCCTGCTGGAGCGCGCCCTGATCCCCTTCGGCCTCCACCACGTATTCTATATGCCCTTCTGGCAGACCGCCATGGGCGGCTCGGCGGTGATCGACGGCGTTGCCGTTCAGGGTGCGCAGAACATCTTCTTCGCCGAGCTGGCGTCCAAAAACACAGAGGTGTTCTCCGTGGAGGCAACCCGGTTCATGGCGGGTAAATTCCCCTTTATGATTTTTGGCCTGCCCGGCGCTGCTCTGGCTATGTACAAGGCCGCAAAAACCGAGAAGAAAAAGGCGGCCGGCGGCCTGCTGATGTCCGCCGCCCTTACCGCCATGCTCACCGGCATCACCGAGCCGCTGGAGTTTACCTTCCTGTTTGTAGCCCCGCTGATGTACGCGGTACACTGCGTATATGCCGGCCTGTCCTATATGCTGATGCGCATCTTTAACGTGGGCGTGGGCATGACCTTTTCCGGCGGCATCATCGACCTGACGCTGTTCGGCATTCTTCAGGGCAACGCCAAGACCCACTGGGTCTGGGTGCCCATCGTAGGCGTGGTCTACTTTGTGGTGTACTATTTTACGTTCTACTTCATGATTACCAAAATGGATCTCAAGACCCCCGGACGTGAGGACGAGGGAGAGGAGACCAAGCTGTTTACCCGCTCCGACTTCAAGGCGAAAACCGGCGTGGGGCCCGACGGCTCCGGCGCTGCCGGGGCCTCTTCGGACCCGGTGTCCGCTCTCATCCTCAAAGGCCTGGGCGGCAAAGCCAACCTGTCCGATGTGGACTGCTGTGCCACCCGCCTGCGGGTGACGGTTGTTGACCCGGACAAAGTGGCCGACGCCCTGCTGAAACAGTCCGGGGCCTCCGGCGTCATCCATAAGGGCAACGGCGTTCAGGTGGTGTATGGCCCCCAGGTAGCGGTGATCAAGTCCAATCTGGTGGACTTTATGGAGACGGACGAGGCCGACCGGCTGGACAATCTGGACACGCCGGCTCCCGCCCCCGCCCCCGCGGCAGCCCCCACCGCAGAGAAGCGGCAGGACGCCGTGCTGTGTGCACATATGGATGGCACTGTGGTGCCCATGGCGGAGGTACAGGATGAGGCGTTCGCGGCCTGTGTACTGGGGGACGGCGTGGCCATTGAGCCCAGCGCGGGCCGGCTGTACGCTCCCGCGGACGGAGTGGTGGACAATCTCTTTGATACCAGGCATGCCATTGGGCTTGTCACCGACAGCGGGGTAGAGGTGCTGCTCCACATCGGCATCAACACCGTTGAACTGGGCGGAAAATACTTTGAGGCCCATGTGGAGATGGGACAGAAGGTCAGGCAGGGCGATCTGCTCATCACCTTCGATATGGAGGCCATCCGGGCGGAGGGCTATCTGTGCACAACGCCCATGATTGTGTGCAACACCGATGACTACGAGAGCGTGACGGCCCGGCTTTCCGGTCAGGTAAGCGCTGGGACGCCTCTGCTGGACGTGAAGGGCTGATGCCAGGAAAGCGGTCAGCGGAGCGTATTGGCAAAGCTGCGCTGGAACATTCGCAAAGCCCCCGGGGTTCAACCCCGGGGGCCAGCCCGCGGAAAAAGTCTGCCTCTGGGCAGACTTTTTCGTATGCACGCGGGGAAGGCGGGGGCGGGTCCGGCATATGCAAAAACAGGTCAATTCCAACTGTGGAATCAACCTGTTCTTGGCTCAATGTGGTAAAATCGCTTTCCCTGGCCGGTCAAACCGGGGCCCCCGCGCGAGCCCAGCGAAGCGGGTCGCGCGGGGAAAGGAGCCGCGACAAAATGAGTGAGAGGTGACGTTTGAAAAACGTCGCCGCGAACGATATGACGTCCGCGGCGACGTGGAGCTGATGGTGGGAATCGAACCCACAACCTTCTCATTACGAGTGAGATGCTCTACCATTGAGCCACATCAGCATATTAAAATGTGGAAAGAGCGCGGGCTCCATAGACGCGGACGCCGGATAGAGAGGACGGCGCTGCGGCGGAAAGACCAGCAACGATAGGTATTTTAGCACAAGCCCCGAGCGCCGTCAAGAGCGGAGAGAAAAATATCTGTGAAAATGCGCCATAACAGGGAACGGGAGGGGGGCAAGATAGGAAAATCCGTGGATTGCTTTTTTTACATCAGTGTGCTAAACTATAGTATCATGTCGCAATCAAGCGGGAAAGGACCCTGGACTTATGATTGACAGCTGGAATATTACAATCCCCGAGCTCACCGGGGACGAGCCCCGCCGGGCCTACATCTATTTGCCCGATTCCTGGGAGATGGACCCTGACCTGCGGTACCCGGTGCTCTATATGTTCGATGGACATAACGTGTTTTTCGATGAGAATGCCACCTACGGCAAGAGCTGGGGGATGGGCGAGTATCTGGACGCGACCCAGACGCAGATCATTGTGGCCGCGGTAGAGTGCAACCACCACCCGGACAACGGGCGGCTGTCCGAGTATTCCCCCTGGTCCTTCTATAACGGCGGGATCGGCCGGGTGGTGGGGCGGGGAAAAACCACCATGGAGTGGCTGGTTCACTCCTTCAAGCCGTCTATTGACGAGGAGTTTCCCACCCTTCCCGGCCGAGATCACACCTTTATTGCGGGCAGCTCTATGGGAGGGCTTATGACCCTGTACGCGGTGATGGAGTACAACCGGTACTTTTCCCGGGGAGCGGCGCTGTCCCCCTCCCTGTGGGTGGCGCCGGGCAAGGTGGACACCCTGATCCGCACCTCCCGGGTGGGGCCGGGCACGGTGCTGTATATGGATTACGGTTCACGGGAGATATCCAACCATGCCCAGACCTTCAAGCTGCTGGGCCGGACGGCGGCGGCGCTGCTGGACAGGCGGGTGCTGCTGGACTTCCGCATTGTCCCCGGCGGCGACCACAGCGAGGCCAGCTGGGAGAGGCAGATCCCGTTTTTCATGAATACCCTGCTCTACGGCAGAGAGGGGCAGTAAAGGCATTCCGCCCCCGCGGGCGGAGCGGGGAGGAGCCGCCGCGCTGGGCAGATGGAAAAATGGATGGAGGAGATTGACATGGAGACGCAGTATTTCAAAGATTACAGCCCGGCGCTGGGCCGGGACATGGAGTGCAAGGTGTATGGGCACGCGGGCCGGCCCGTGCTGTTTATTCCCTGTCAGGACGGACGCTTTTTTGACTTTGAGAATTTTAAGATGACCGATGCCTGGGCGCCCTGGATTGAGTCCGGCCAGGTGATGGTTTTTTCCATCGACACTGTGGACGCCGAAAGCTGGTCCAACAAGGGGGACGACCCCTATTGGCGCATCCGCCGGTATGAGCAGTGGATCAGCTATATTACCGACGAGTTTGTACCCTTCATGCGGGCCATGGTGAACGAGCGCAACGGATGGACCGGGGAGCCCGGGATTCTGGTGTTCGGCTGCTCGCTGGGAGCCACCCATGCGGCCAATCTGTTCTTCCGCCGTCCGGACCTGTTTGACCGGGTGCTGGCCCTCAGCGGCATCTACAGCGCGGACTATGGCTTTGACAGCTATATGGACGAGGTGGTGTACCGCAATTCCCCGGTGCACTATCTGTCCAACATGCCCAAGGATCACCCTTTCATAAGCCTGTACAACCAGAAGAAGGGGGTTATCTGTGTGGGCCGGGGCCCCTGGGAGATCCCGGGCACCACCCTGTGGCTGGCGGATATCTTCCGCGAGAAGGACATTCATCTCTGGGTGGATGTGTGGGGCTGGGATGTGGCCCACGACTGGGACTGGTGGTATAAGCAGGTGGCCTACTTCGTGCCCTATCTTCTGGATCAGCGATAAGCGCTCCGGGCCGCCGGAACGTCCGGCGGAGCTCGGATCTGTCTGGAGCTGACGGACCCGAGCGGAGATAAACTGGCAGGGTATTTTAGAAAAGAGAGAAGGAACCTCAATGAAAAACGTGATTTTCATATCCCCCAACTTTCCCACCAACTACTGGCAGTTCTGCCGGGAACTGAAGAACAACGGGCTCAATGTGCTGGGGATTGGCGACGCGCCCTATGACGAACTGACAAACGAGCTGCGAAACAGCCTCAACGAGTATTATAAGGTGGGCAGTCTGGAAAACTACGATGAGGTGTACCGCGCCGTGGCCTACTTCATCTTCAAGCACGGCAGGGTGGACTGGCTGGAATCCAACAATGAATACTGGCTGGAGCGGGACGCCCGCCTGCGCACCGATTTCCACATCACCTCCGGGTTCCAGACCGACGACATCCCCCGGGTGAAGTACAAGTCCAAAATGAAGGAGTTCTACCAGAAGGCGGGGATTCCCACCGCCCGCTATCATCTGGTTGACGACGAAAAGGGCTGCCTGGACTTTATCAAGGAGGTGGGCTGGCCGGTGGTGGTCAAGCCGGACAACGGCGTAGGCGCCTCCGATACCCATAAGCTGTCCAGCGAGACGGAGTTGGGCGCTTTCCTGGCCTGCCGTATGGAGGGCGTGCCCTATATCATGGAGGAGTTCATTTACGCTGAGGTCAATTCCTATGACGCAATTATTGATTCCAACGGCGAGCCCATCTTTGAAACAGGCAACGTCACCCCCATGTCCATTATGGATATCGTCAATGAGGAGGACAACTCCATCTATTATATCGTCAAGGAACTGCCCGCCGACACCAGGAAGGCAGGCCGGGCGACGGTGAAGAGCTTCGGGGTCAAAAGCAGGTTTGTCCATTTTGAATTTTTCCGGCTTACCCGGGACCAGGAGGGGATGGGCAAAAAAGGAGACGTGGTGGCCCTGGAGGTCAATATGCGCCCCTGCGGCGGGTTCAGCCCCGACATGATGAACTACGCGAATTCCACCAGCGTGTACAAGATCTGGGCGGACATGATTGCCTTTGACCGCTCCACCATTGAGACCGGCGAGCACGCATTCTGTGCCTATGCCGGCCGCCGGGATGGCAAGGACTTTGTGATGAGCCATGTGGACATACTGGCCAAGTACAGCGAGCATTTGAAGATGGTGGACCGTATCCCGGACGTGCTGGCCGACGCCATGGGAAACCAGATGTACATTGCCACATTTAACACCAAAAAAGAGTTGGACGCTTTTTACAAAGATGTACTCCGGTTAAAGAGCAAGAAAAAGAAGTAAGCCAAACTCCCGCGCCGGTTGTTCGGTGCGGGAGTTTTTTGTATTATTTTCCTCTGTTGGGTTATACTAGAGGCACCAATGTTAAGGAGGGACCCACCTATGTCGAACCTGAGCACCAAAGAGCTGTCTGCCCTGGAGGATCAACTGGGCTTTGAACGGATGCTGTGCTGCAAGTACCAGGACGCCGCCCAGAGCACCACGGAGACCGAGCTGAAAAACACCTACAGTCAGTGCGCGGCGCTGCATAAGCAAAACTATGAGACGCTGCTGAGCTTTCTGCGGTAAAGGAGGACGAACCATGAAAGAAAACGAGATCATCACCGACCTGCTGCTCACGGAGAAGAAAATGAGCACAAACTACAATCTGTTTGCCTCTGAGTGCAGCAACGCGCAGCTGCGGGACACATTTGTCAATCTGCTGACCCAGGGACACAAAACCCAGACCACGCTGTTCGAGACTGCAAAGCAGAAGGGCTGGTATCAAGTGGAGCAGGCCCAGCCCCAGATGATTGCTCAGGCGGAACAGAAATTCACCAATCAGGCCCCGACCATCACGGGATGACACAATGGCCGGACCCCGTTTGCGGGGGGACCGGGCAAACCCCGTCTCAACTGTGCGGACGCTGTACTTCTCCCGCTCGTTTGGTCTGCTGAAATCTTAAAAAAGCCTAAATTTACCCCCCGGTATCTGGCGATACCGGGGGTATTGTGTTATACTGACCATGGCCGGTCCGCAGCCAGGGCCGATGAAGGCGCCGGCCAAGGAACAACATTACCTGAGGAGGGACTGCCATGGACGCCGCCAACATCCTGATCGTGGAGGATGACGCGGATATCAACCGCCTGCTGTGCACCATTCTGGAGGGCGCAGGATATCACTGCCGGGCCGCCTTTTCCGGCAGCGAAGCTCTGCTCTGGGCGGAAAAATATGACTACGATCTGATTGTGCTGGACCTGATGCTCCCCGGGATCACGGGGGAGGAGCTCATTGCCCGCATCCGCCGGGGCAAGACCATGCCCATTATCGTGGCCTCCGCCAAGGTGGGGGTGTCCGACCGGGTGAATGTGCTCAAGCTGGGGGCGGACGACTTTATTCCAAAGCCCTTCGACAACGCGGAAGTGCTGGCGAGGGTGGAGGCTCAGCTGCGCCGGAGCCGCCAGTTTGCCGCTCCCCAATCAAACGTGCTCACCACAGGGCCCCTTACGCTGAACCGGGACAGCCATACCGCCGCCATAAACGGGGAGGAGCTGGCCCTGACGGGCCGGGAGTTTGATATCCTGGCCCTGCTGATGGCCAATCCCCGCCGGGCCTTTTCCCGGGCCCAAATTTATGAAGCGGTGTGGGGGGAGGACTTTCTGGGGGACGAAAATACGGTGAACGTCCACGTGAGCAACCTGAGGGCCAAGCTGTCCAAGGCGGACCCGGACCGGAGCTACATCAAGACGGTCTGGGGGATTGGATTTAAGCTGGCGGAAGCGTGAGCTTAGGCGCGCCCAAAGCGACCGTGACAACGCCGATATTTAGAGTTTCTTTAGAATTCCTTAGAGGAGTTTTGGCCTTTCCGCGATATGATGGCATCAACCGGCGCAGAGACGCGGCGGTCCGCAAACCGGGTGGCATGTTGCGGGGGAAATGCCGGTTCAAATCAAACAGAAAGGCGGAAACGTAATGAGCGACAATCCGGCTGTTATGGCGGCCTACGGGCTGCAAAAAACCTATGGCGCGTGCAAGGCGCTGAGCGGGGTGAACATGCAGGTGTGCCGGGGGGATATCTACGGGCTGGTGGGCCGCAACGGGGCGGGTAAAACCACCCTCATGCGGATGATCACCGGGCAGTCGGAGCCCACCGGGGGAGAGCTGGAGCTGTTTGGCGCATCGGGGAAGAATATGCGGGTTCAGCGGGCCCGCACCGGGGCCATGATTGAGATTCCATCCTTTTCCCCCTTCCTCACGGCGTGGGAAAATTTGGAGTACTACCGGCTTCAGCGGGGGATTCCCGGGCGGCAGGTGGTGAGCGAAGCGTTGGAGCAGGTCAAGCTGACGGAGGTGGGGAAAAAGAAATTCAAGTCTTTTTCTCTGGGGATGAAGCAGCGGCTGGGACTGGCGCTGGCCCTGATGAACCACCCGGACTTCCTCATTTTAGACGAGCCCATCAACGGCCTGGATCCGGAGGGAGTGGCGGAGTTCCGGCAGATTCTGCGCACCCTCAACCGGGAGAGGCAGACCACCATTTTGATCTCCAGCCACATCTTGTCGGAGCTGTCCAACGTGGCCACCCGGTACGGCTTCATGGAACAGGGCAGGATTCTGGAGGAGATCTCCAATCAGGCCCTCCATGACAAATGCCGCACCTGCCTGCGCCTGGAGGTGGACGACGCGGCCAAGGCCGCCGCCGTTCTCCAGACCCAGTTGGCCACCGACAAGTTCGAGGTGCTGCCCGGCAACGTGGTGCAGCTCTACGACTGCCTGGACGACCCCAAGCGGGCGTCCTATGCCCTGGCTCAGAACGGGGTGGCCCTGCTGGCCATGGAGCAGAAGGGCGCGGACCTGGAAACGTATTTCCTTGACCTGATCGGAGGTGGCCGCCATGCTTAACTACATCCGCGCTGAGATTTACAAGCTGCTTCACCGGCCCTACACCTATATTACCCTGGCCGTCATGCTGGCGCTGGAGGCCCTTTACGCGTCCATGTTCGCCTTCCACAACGCCCACTCCCTGGCCACTCCCTTCGGCGGGGCTGTCGTCACCCTCGTGGAGATGGGGGCCATCGGCTTCTGCGTCTGCCTGCTCACCGGGGACATCGTGTTCGCGGGACAGTATAAGAACTCCACCCTGAAAAACGAGGTGTCCTTCGGCCTGAGCCGTACCCGGATCTACCTGGGCAAGCTCATCGCCCAGACCCTGCTCTCCATCGTATATCTGGCGGTGATGATGGGCTTCTTCATCGGCCTGTGCGCCGTTGTGCTGCCCATGGAGCCGTCCGCCGGATTTTACTCTGCCGCAGACGCCATGGCCATTGTGGGCTATTTCCTGGCGGCGGGCCTGCCTCTGTGGATCGGCGCCCAGGCGGCGGCCTGTATGTGCCTGTTCCTGATCCACGGGGAAATGGCGGCGTCCTTCCTACATGTGGGCCTGATCTTTGTGGCGCCCAGTATTGTGGAGGTGGCGGGCCTGCTCCTTGAGGGCGGGATCGGGGAGCTGCTGCTGAAGGTACACGCCTACTTCCCCAATAACATGCTGTACAACGCCAAGGCCGTGGTGGGCGACATGGGCTACTTGGGCAAGGTGTGGCTGGTGGGAGCCTTTTGGGTGGTCGTGTGCACCGCCGTGGGCCTGTACGGGTTCCATAAAAAAGAGATCAAATAAACCAGTTCAGCCGGACCGCGAGGTCCGGCTGAAGGTGTTGTCATGAGGTGCGTTTATGAGGGTTCCTGTTGTCATAGGTCTTTTGCTGCTCTATCTGCTGATTTTTGGCTGGAATTGAATCTGGGGGAAACATGATGAAAACCGTCATGATTGTCATTCTGCTCCTGGTTTGCGCCGCCCTTATCGGGCGCCAGATTGCGCTGGAGAGAGGGCTGCGCCTCGCCGCCCGCCGGATGCGGGAGCAGATGGCGGACCGGACCACCGCCCGTCTGTCTTTGCCCTGCCCCAGCGCCGGGGCGGAGGAGCTGCTGGTCTGCCTCAATGAGCTGCTGGAGCTGAGGCAGGAGGAGCGGGCGCTCTACCGCAGAAAGGAGCAGGAGCTGCGCCGGCAGATTGCCAACGTGTCCCACGACCTGCGCACGCCGCTGACCTCCATTCTGGGTTATTTGCAGCTGCTGGAGGATGAAGGGCTTTCTCAGGAGAAAAAGGCGGAGTATCTGGCGGTGATTGAGGGCCGGGCCAGGACGCTTCAGACCTTTATCGCCGCCTTTTATGACCTGTCCCGCATTGAGGGCGGAGAGCTGCCGTTGGAGCGTGAGAAGGTGGATCTGGGCCGGGCGCTGTCCGACCAGCTGGCGGCTGGCTACGAGCAGATTGAGGAGGCGGGGCTGGGCGTGGAGGTGGATATTGTCCCCGGCCTTCCCCCGGTGTGGGCGGACAGCGGGGCTGTGACGCGGATTTTTTCCAATCTGCTCACCAACGCCCTGCGCCATGGGAGCGGCGTTCTTTCGGTGAAGCTGTACCGGGAGGGAAACGTTATCATATCCGCCTTTTCCAACCAGGCGGAGGACCTCACCGCCGAGGATGCCGCCCATGTGTTCGAGCGGTTCTATACCGCCGACAAGATGCGTACCGGCCAGAGCACAGGCCTGGGCCTGGCCATTGTGAAGGCGCTGGCGGAGCGGATGGGCCATGCTGTCTCCGCCCGCTGGGAGGATGGAGTGTTCACCGTCGAGGTGCGGTGGAGCGTTTGAGGCTGGACTGACGACATTCCATATGCCGTGTTTGACTAGGGCTTGTTTGAAAAAACGTGGAAGTTATGCTAAATCAACAAAATAGCGATAGAGGCCAGATAAACAAAGGCG
>ERZ808051.1317-NODE-1317-length-17162-cov-5.042669_pt1 | contig 17162 bp, 11 predicted proteins | sample MGYA00380199_ERZ808051 | MGnify/ENA primary metagenome ERZ808051 (study PRJEB31490, sample SAMN06133391) | mouse gut metagenome | isolation source: J11 | host: mice | place: China: Chengdu | collected 2015-05 ...
TTACGGACTACGAGGCGGTTCAAAGAGAGAAGGATCAAGAGAATCAAAGGCTTTTGAAGGAGAGAAGGCTGCAGGAGGCGGTGCTGGAGATCAAGGGCAAATACGGCAAAAATGCCGTGCTTAAGGGGATGAACCTGCAGGAGGGCGCCACCACAAGGGATAGAAACCGTCAGATCGGAGGACATAAGGCATGAGCCGTGGGGAAAATCCCCAATATATAGACCGGGCATGCCGGACGAAAAATGCGTCCCGCTTTACGGAGTATACTCCGCGGAAGTTCCCCGGGCGTTTTTCTTTGCCCTGTAGAGGGCTTCGTCCGCCCAGCGCAGAAGCTCCGTAATATTATCGTTTGTGTTATCCGCCTGCACAAAGCCGCAGGAGACGCTGATGATTAAGGACTTTGCGGCGGACAGGGCTACGGGCTGCTTCTGAAGGGTCTCATAAAAAAGGTTCAGCAGACTGTCGATATCCGCGCCGGCGGCACAGTCAAAAATCAGCATGCAGAACTCGTCTCCCGAGCGCCTTGCGGACAGGAAGTGCTCCGGGGGCATGGATTTAAGGATGTGGGCAAAGCTCTGCAGATACCGGTCTCCCGCGTCATGTCCGTAGGTGTCGTTTATGGATTTAAAATAATCCAGGTCCATCATGACCATGGCGGCGGTTCTTCCAGCTTCCATGCTTGACAGCGCTTCCGCAGCCAGCTCTTTGAAATAATCATATTTGTATAATCCGGTGAGAGGATCGTGGGTATTTTCGTAGTAAAGCTGTTTTCTCTCCAGAATATCCCTGGTTACGTCCGTTATAATGCCGAGGTATCCGTTGGGAGATTCCGACAGATGAATACGAAGGTATTTATTTTCCTTTGTCTGATAAATCTCTTCCTTGTCCTTAAGGGGATTCATGGTGACGGAGCGGACATACTCCTTGAACATGGCAGGGTCCCGGCAGAGCGCTGCCGTTTGTTCCGCCGATAATCCCAGCAGCTCGCTTAAGCCGGAGGTGACGAACACATGATTGATGCCCTGCTCGTACTCAAATGCCGCCAGAGGAATGCCGCTGACGGCTATGATGGCGGAGGTCCGGTCGGAGAGATGGACAATGCTTTTTACCATGGAGTTAATACCGTCGCTCAGGGCTTCAAATTCCCGGTTTCCTCCCACCGCTACCTGGATATCCAGATTGCCTTTTGTTATGGAGTCAAGGTTACCCATAATGTCATAAATACCGTTAATTACTTTTTGCTTTACCAGATAATTTAAAAGAAAGATTACCACGGCCTCGATGAAAAGCAGGTAGAGAATGGTTGCAAGCACATTTTTCCAAAGCTTATGAAGTAGAAGATTCCGGGGCAGGAGGGCGCACAGCAGCACATTGTCATACTGCCGGCTGACCGCGTACATTGTTATTCCGTTGTCCCCCTTTCTGAAAGCTCCTTCCGTACAGCTCCACAGCTGGTCAAGCCGGTAGCAGTCGGCGGAGAAGTCTTTATTGAGTCCGCCGGAATGCCCCAGGATGGCTCCGGTGGAGATATCCACCACAAAAAGCTCCTCGCCGATATCCGTGGGAAATCGGGAGAAGATGTATCCGTAGGTATTGCGGGCTCTGGCCGCCAGCTGCCTGGTGGGGGTAAAGCCTACCTGAACCACTCCCGGCTGCCCTTTTCTCGCCACGCCCACATACTGCATCATTTTGCCTTCCGCCGCGTTTGGCTGTGCCTCCTGAATCAGGTAGGCGTCCTCGCCGTCCCGTCCCAGGAGCTCCAGGAAGGGTCTTGTCTGGGGGTGCTGCGACATATCGATTCCCACATATTGGGAGACGGAGCCTGCGGCGATGATGCCGTTTTCGTCGATGATATGCAGCTCATCCACGTTCAGCAGATCGGCCAGATACTGCATTTCCGCCACATCCATGGAGACCTCCTTCTGCCGGTCCAGCACATATGCGGCAGCCCTTGCCCTTGTCAGATAATCCTCATCCAGGCTTTCCTTCAGCAGAGCCAGCTCAAGCTGATTATTCTCCAGAGTATGTATCATCTGCTCGATTTTGGCGTTAAAGGTATCAGCCTGCTGGGTTTCCAGCAGGTGCAGGTTAAACAGAAAATTTATGATAAGAATCATCAGGATGGCAGTGGTAACGATAAAGACCGCATATTTGATAAATGTTTTCTGCATGGACCGTCTCCTTAATATTTACATGGCGCCGGCTTAAGCCCACAGTGCCGCTCTTTGTGGATATTATAGCATCCATACGGAGGTTCTATTATCCCCTTTTTTTCACAAAAGGAGGTTAAAATTTCGCAGGCGTCTCTTTAAGTATTGTGGCTTTGTACGTCGTTTCTTATACAGCTGCCTTATACAGTTACCGTAAATTTGCATACAGAATGAGCCTGAAGAAGCCGTTTTCGCAATAACAGTCAAGAGTTCCGCCCAGCTTATCCGAAAAGGCAAGCACGCTTTGCATTCCCAGCCCGTGGCTGCCGCCCTTTTCGCTTTTGGGCAGCCCGGTCTGGGAATCAAAGCTGATCTGGGCGGCATATGGATTGCGCATATCGATCAACAGCTCCTCCGCGGTGCAGTGGATTCTGGCATCTATACGGCGGCTTTGGGCGTCCAGAGGCTTCACGGCGGAAACGGCGTTTTCCAGGAGATTTGCAAGAACCATCGCCAGCTCGTATTGGTTTACCGGAGGCTTTCCGGGTATGGCCACATCCAGCCGTAAATCGATCTGGAGGGCCTTGGCCTGCCCGGTTATTCTCAGAAGGAGCGTGTTGGCGACCAGATTTTCACAGTATCGTTGGATTTTATTTTCGTCTATCACCATGCTGATATGCCGGGCAAGCCTTCTGATCTCCTCATATTCGCCCTGGTTTAACAGAGAATCTATCATCATGGAATAATGTCTCATGTCGTGCCGCAGAATCTTGAGATTGCGCTCCGACTGCTCTGCCAGATAATTTTGGCTTTCCAGCCCCCTGATATAGGATTCAAACATCACGTTTTTCCAATATTCCTCCGTCTGCCTTGTCTCGCTGTCCAGATAGCGAAGCACCACTATATAAGATGCAATCATGGTAATCATCAGAAAAATGCTGACGAGGATATTTTCGTGATACTCATAAAGGGTATAGGGGAAAAAGGCAAGGCAGGAAAAACAGCAAAAAAACAGTACCGGAATCAGGCATAATTCCCACCAGCTTTTTCCGATATCACGTTCGGCAAGCTTGTGGAATATATTTCCGATTTTGTAATATAGCACCAGAAGGGTCAAAATATGCGTCAGGAGATTCCCGCCCAGGGACAGCAGGAAATTATCCGTAAATATGTACAGGATGGATGCGGTTATGCTTCCCACAATCACATAGTTGGATGCGCTCAGCCCGATGAATAATACCCGGCTGTTTCTTTTTCTGGAAATCAAGAGCCCCGTTGACTGGGCCGTTAAGATCTGAATGATGTCCGTAAAAAAATAGCACAGGCTGCTGTCGGGAAACAGATGCAGCTTTACATAGTTCAGCAGGTTCAGCACGGTGAAGGCCCCGAAGCATATGGAGAACGTTTTCAGCCTGGAATGGCGGTGAGGCAAAAACAGATAGATAAAGGCCATAAAGAATACATGGCTCAGCATATAGGATATGTCTTTAAAATAAACCATTTTTACCCCCCTGCGCGCTGTGTTTTTCGGAGATAAAGAGGAGATATTCCCGTTTGGCGGCTGCCGCTCTTGCCTTGCTGACCGGGAGCTGTCTGCCGGAGCATAAGGTGGCGCTGCCGGCTGTCAGCTGCTTTACATAATCGAGATTGACGAGGAAAGACTTATGAATCTGCTGAAAATTCCGACTTTCGGCAATTTCACGGATTTCCTCGTCGAAGGATTTGCGGATGCAGAGGCTTTTTATTATTTCGCCGTCGGTCAGATGTACCTCCAGCCTTCGGCCGGTATTTTCAATATATTCTATTTTGGTACAGGGCGTCTGCACCAGCCCTTCCTTTGTCTTGACCATATATACGGGTTCTTCCCTTGGTCTCATATAAGACAGCCCGTAATCCAGCGCCTCGAACAGACTGCTTTCATCCAAGGGCTTCAGGAGGTATCGGATTGCGTGTACCCCGTAGGCATCCAGTGCGTAGTCATCCGAGGAGGTGATATAAATAATGACCTTTTCCGGTCCGAACCTTCTGATCTGATTGCCCAGATCTATGCCGGTCCGTTTTGGCATCAGCATATCCAGTATATAGATATCTGCCAGATTCCCTTCCGAAATTCTGCGGTATAAGCAGGACGGATCGGAGAATTTTTCCAGCTCAAAATGTCTGTCCGGATAGAAGGTCTTGTATTTCAACAATAAATTTTCTATTTCGCACAAGTCCGTTAAGCTGTCGTCGCAGAGAGTAATTTTCATAGTGGTATAATCCTTTCGTCCCAATCGCAGTCAAAAGCGGTTTCGCCCCGGTTAAAACAACACGGAAAATTATACCGTATCGGGGCGCATTAATCAACCGATTCCCGCCCGATGGGCAGAGGGGCATTTTCTGCGGATACGGGGAGAGACGGGAGTGCCGGTAAACGAGACCTTGCAAACCTGAAAATAAGGCTTGACAAACCTGTAAAATAAGGGTTGACAACAAAAATAGGGTGTTGTCAGAAGCCGTTAAAAATGATAAAATAAGACCTGTGCGCTTTTTTCGGGCGTACTCTGGCATTGTGCTTAAAATACAATGCTGTAAAGCAGTTTTATTTAACAGTAATTTGTAAAAAGGAACAGGGTTGTTTATGGAAGGAAAGATAAAATGGAGCTTATTTGATCTGCGAGGGAAGGTTTTCCGCACTGTGCTCACATTGTGTCTCGCGGCTTTTCTGGCGCCGGCGGTGTGCGTGAGCGCCGCCGCTTCCGGTGGGGACGGAGAAATCAGCGGCCGTGAGGAAGGGAAAAAGGTCGTCCGTGTGGGCTATTATGAGGACAGCGAGGGATTTCAGGCAGGAGCCTCCGACGATGTAAGGAAAACGGGCTATGCCTACGATTATTATCAGGAGATTGCCAAGTATACCGGATGGACCTATGAGTACGTATACGGGAGCTGGGATGAGCTCTATAATAAGCTTCTGCAGGGGGAAGTAGACATTATGGCAGGCATTTCCAGGCAGGACAGCCGCATGTCGGAAATGCTGTTTCCCAATTATGCCATGGGAGAGGAGATCTATTATATTTTTGTGCCGGAGAACCCGGACGGCTCCGCATATGATATCGGTATGCTGAACGGCGCGCGGATAGGGGTAAAGTCCCACAGCTCTATGAGGCAGCTTTTGGAGACCTTTGCAGCCGAAAATAAGCTCAGCTGTGAGATCATATCCTACGACGGCTTTGAGGAGCGGATAGAAGCGCTTAACGCGCATGAAATCGACTGTATTGTGACCATTGAGAACGAAATAGTGCCGGGCTTCAGGCCTGCCTTTAAAATAGGATCGGCTGAATTTTATTTTGCCATAAACAAAAACTGCCCGGATGTTCTGCGGGAGATCAACGAAGCGCAGGAGGAGATCCTGTTTAATTTCCCCTATTATGTTTCCCGGCTGGAGAGCAAGTATTTTAAACAGGGAACCGTCTGGCAGAGCCTGACGGAAAAAGAGACCCAGTGGCTGGCGTCCCACCCTTTGCTCAGGGTGGGGTATCTGGAGGAATACATGCCCTATTGCGACAAAGGAGAGGAGCCCGGTGAAATAAGGGGAATCCTGCCCGAGATTCTGGCAGAGCTTGGGGATTATACGGGCGCACGGTTTGAGTGCAGCAGCTTTGACAATTACAGCGTGATGCTGCAGGCATTGGAGGAGGGGGAGATCGACGCTATTTTTCCCACCTTCGAGGAGCTGTGGTATTCGGAAAACCAGAATTATACCCAGACAGCCGCCGTTGCCGGGGCACAGATGTGTGTGGTCTACAAGGGGGAATACCGTGACGAAATCTATGATTGCATTGCGGTGTCCAAGGGCAGCCCGCTGCAGCCCTTTTATGTCACTATCAATTATCCCAGAGCCAGGCAGGCGGAGTATGACGCCTGGGGAGACTGCCTGAAGGCGATTCAGGCAGGGGAGGCAGGGAGTATGCTGGTGAACAGCAACCTGATCTACCGGTATCTGAACGAGCATGAGGAATTTTCAGATCTGCATATAGCGGAGGTGGAGGATATGGTGCATTTTTGCTTTGCCGTGCGCCGCAGTGACATTATGCTCTACGCTATACTGAACAAGGGTCTGAACAATATTGAAGAAACCAGGATCAATGACGCGGTTATACGCAATTCCCATGTGGAGCCGCAGTACTCCCTCCGGTATTTTGTGGTGAAAAATATCGGGCTGGTTTCCGGGCTTGTGCTTGGCTTTGTCCTGCTTTTGTTCCTGTTTTTCTTTCTCTATTGGAACCGTGTCAAGCGCGAGCGCAGGCTGTCCATAGAGGCTCATGAAAGGGAGAAAAGGTATTACGCCGACAAGGAGGAGAAGTATAAGATCATCGGTTCGCTGAGCCGAATCTACATCCATACATATTATGTAGATTTGGATAATAAAGCGTATCAGCGTATCAACAGCTTTGATCCGAAAGGGAACGGCCAGCCGTATTTAGCGGTCGACGAAGCAGGGGTGGAAAAGCTGGTAGTGTCGGAGGTCAGGCCCCAATACAGGGAAAAGCTTCTGGAATTTCTGGAGCTCGATACGCTGGCAGACCGTATGCGGTCCGTGGACAGCATAAGCATGGAATATGAGACGGAGCGCCGGGGATGGTGCCGGGGCAGCTTTGTCACGGTGGAGAGAACTCCCCAGGGAAGGCTGCAGCGGGTCATTTATGCCATCCAGATCATAGCGGAGGAAAAGGAAGCGCAGTTCCGGGCACAGACCGCCCTTGAGAATGCTTATGAGGCCGCAAACAGGGCAAATCACGCAAAATCGGATTTCCTGGCGCGCATGAGCCATGACATCCGTACGCCGATGAATGCCATAATCGGCTTGACGGCTATCGCGGCGGCCCATATCGACGAGAGGGAGCGCGTGGCGGACTGCCTGAAAAAGATCACTGCCTCCGGAAAGCATCTGCTGACCCTGATCAACGAGGTGCTGGATATGAGTAAGATCGAGTCCGGTAAGCTGGAGCTGGCCGAGGAGGAGTTTAATCTCCACGAGCTTGCCGACAGCCTGCTGACCATTATCCAGCCTCAGATCGATGCAAGGGGGCAGACGCTCCATGTGTCCATAGAGAACATGGAGCATGCGGATGTAATCGGAGACCTTCTGCATATTCAGAAGGTGCTGGTCAACATAATGGGCAATGCGGTGAAGTATACGCCTCAGGGCGGGAGCATCTGGTTTTCCGTTGCCGAAAAGCCCGCGGACAGACCGAAGATAGGCTGCTATGAGTTTATCTTTGAGGATAACGGCATCGGGATGTCCAAGGAGTTTGTGGAGCGTATTTTTGAACCCTTTTCCCGGGAGGATGAGACAAAGAGCAATCAGGTGCAGGGCACAGGCTTAGGACTTGCCATTGTGGCAAGCATCGTGCAGATGATGGACGGCGAAATCAAGGTGGAGAGCGAGCAGGGGAAGGGCTCCAGGTTTACCATTACCCTCTATCTCAAGCTCCAGGAGGAGAGGGAGATTCCTTATGACGCCTTTGCGGGTCTTTCGGTGCTTGTGGTGGATGACCAACAGGAGATCTGCGAGAGCGCCTGCCTGCTTTTAAATGATCTTGGCATGAAGGGCGAATGGGTCTTAAGCGGCAGGGAAGCGGTTGAAAGGGTGCGTGCCTGTGACAATTATTTTGCGATTATACTGGACTGGAAAATGCCGGGCATGGACGGGGTGGAGACGGCAAGGGCAGTCAGGGAGCTTACAGGCGATTCCGTTCCGATTATCGTACTCTCCGGCTATGACTGGGGGGAAATTGAAGCGGAGGCAAGAGAGGCGGGTGTAAATACATTTATCAGCAAGCCTCTGTCCCAAAAGGGACTTGCCGATCTGTTCAGAAGCCTGCTGAACGGCGACGCCGAGCATAAAAGCCCGCTGGAAAAGCTTGACGGCAAAGCTTTTGCCGGAAAGAGGATTCTTCTTGCGGAGGATAATGAGATAAATGCGGAGATTGCCCAGGAAATACTGGGTATGGCGGGGCTGACCGTAGAGTGGGCAAGGGACGGAAAGGAAGCGCTGGATATGCTTACAGGCGCGGCGCCGGGAGCTTATGATATGGTATTTATGGATATTCAGATGCCGGTCATGGACGGATATGAGGCCACCCGTGCGATTCGCGATTCGGGGCGTGAGGATCTAAAGGAAATTCCCATTATCGCCATGACGGCAAATGCCTTTGCGGAGGATGTCCGGGCGGCAATGCAGGCAGGTATGAACCAGCATGTGGCAAAGCCTCTGGATGTGGATCAGCTGATGGCGGTTATGCAAAAATGGTTGGGCGGATGAGACCGCCGAAAAACGGAAAAGCGCGTATTGATATATTGTATCAATACGCGCTTTTAAAATGGATTCTCCAACGGACCGTACCTCCTTTTTTATTTTTCTGCCTTTTTCTTCCCCTCTTATATTGTCTAAATCTCTGTCTGATTTGAAACTTGGGAAGAAGTGTTGTTGTCTCATCTCCTTTTGTTGAGTTTATTATAGCTCTATTTTTATGATTTGTCAACACATATTTTAAAATATTATTTACTTTTTTGCCTATTTTGAAATAAAGTAGAAATTGTCTGATGATTGTGCCTGCAGTAACAGCTTATGACCGGACTTTGCGGCGGCGTAACCCGGAATTAATGTAAATTCTAAAAAGCGGTTGACAGTAAACCGTATTAATTATATAATACGGTTATAGAACTGTGTTATATAATTAATACGGTTTGAAATATTGCACAGATATCGTGCCCTTATTGTATGAGAAACAGATATGGGGATAGCGTATGGGAAAACAGAGAGGTGCAGCATGATATCCTTTGAGGAATTTATTCTGGAGGACGACAGCCCCATTTATATGCAGATCATCAGATATATCAAGCAGGGTATTGCAGCGGGAACGATCGGAGATCAGGAGGAGGCGCCCAGCAGGCGCGTGCTGTCGGCGCTGCTGGGGGTAAATCCCAACACGATTCAGAAGGCGTATCATATTCTGGAGGAGGAAGGCATTATCGTCTCACGCTCCGGGGCAAAAAGCTATACCCGTGTGGATGAGAGTACCGTCCGGCGGATACGGCGGGAGCTGATGGCAAACAGTACTCTCCAATGGGTTAAGACCATGAAGCAGCTGGGCGTGGGCAGGGAGGAAGCGGCCGTTCTTTTTGAAAAAATATGGGAGGAAGGGTGAGGGCAGAAAATGGCAGAAGGCATGATGAAATACAGAGCGAAAGAAAAATTGAAAAATCCGGGCAGCCCTGCGGTATCCCTGCTTGCGCTGTATGCCAGGAGCAGCTTTTATAAAATTCTGGCGGCGCTTGCCGGCCTGGCCGCTGCGGAGGGCGTAAGCTTCTATATGGTGTGTATGAAGCAGGGGCAGAGCGAAGGGGTGCTTAACCCCGAAAAAATGATCGATATGTGTATGCTGAAGTATCTTTTCCTGGCGGCGCTTACCCTGGTGTACTTTATTCTGGTCGTCACAGAGGGAGAGTGCAGCAGCTGTAAAAACGGCTACACGCTGCTTCGGCTGCGGATCTCAAAAAAGGGGCAGTTTGCGGTGAAAACGGCTTATAATTTACTGTGTCTGATGCTGGTGTTTGCAATGCAGATTCTGGCGGCGTATGCAATCTGCAGGCTTTATAAGGCGGAGCTGCCCCCGGAGCTGGTTTCTCCCCAATACCTGTTTCTGGCCTTCTACCGCAATGATTTTCTGCACTGTATTCTGCCCATGGCTGATTTGGGAAAGTGGGTGTGCAACATTCTGCTTTTGCTTGCGCTTGCCATGGATGCCGCCTGCAGCGGTAGCTTTTTCAGAGTAAAAAGAGGGAAAAATACAGGCGGCAATGGGGGAAGGAATCTGCTGGTGTCTGTCTGGATCTATATTATATTGGTGCAATGGTTTGTGTCTGAAAGCAATTCTCTCATAATGCTTTTTTATGCTCTTTTCAGCGTTATGTTTATTGCTGCCGCGCTGCTTCGGCTGTTTGGCGTGACTGGAGGTGACAGCGATGAGGAGGCTTGAGAAGCTCTTTCCCCCCGGCTATGAATATGAGGCGGAGCTAAGGCTTGCAGGGCTTTTATGGGGGGCGGCGGTGGGTATCAGTCTGGTGTGCTTTGTCTGTAATTTGTATTATGCCGTAGATAAGCTGTACCGGGCTGTGCCCTATGGGGATACGGGTTACGGGCGGGTACTGCGGGAGGGCGCAAGGGTCACAGCCTTTGGGGAGCTTACTCTGTGGTACTGGGCGCTCTGGCTGCCGCTGCTGCTCTTTTTAATTGTCATGCCGTTGCTACATTATCACTATTATTATCGTGACGCCAAAAGCATATATGTGATGCGCCGGATATCCCGGAGGGGAGTCGTTTTGGTAAGCTGTGTGCGGGGACCGGGGCTTGGTGTGTGCCTTGCCATGGGGACGGCGCTATTGGTGTACGCGCTGTATTTCGGTATCTACTGCCTGAGCGTGCCGGCGGAATGCATGCCGCGTTTTGTGTAATCTGGAAAGCGGGGGAGGTGTAACAAATGCTGGAGATTAAAAATGTGAGTAAGAGATATTTCAAAACGGTGCAGGCTCTGCAGAATGTGAGCCTGACCATTGGCAAAGGTGAGATTATTGGGCTGTTCGGGGAAAACGGCGCAGGAAAAACCACGCTTTTAAAGTGTATTCTGGGATACCTGGGTTATGAGGGAGAAATTCTGCTGGATGGGGAGGAGATCGGAAGGCGCAATATTGCAAGGCTGTCCTTTGCCACCTGCGAGCACAGTTTTTTTCCGAACCTGACACCGCGGGACCACTGTGAGTTTTACAAAATGCATTTCGGCGCTTTTCGTCAAAAGCGGTTTGAGGCTCTGATGGATTTTTTTGGTCTGCCGCAGAATTCAGCTCTGAAATCTTATTCCACCGGTCAGCAAAATCAGTTTGAGGTGATTATGGCGCTGTGCCAGGGCGCGGAATATATTCTTATGGATGAGCCCTTTGCGGGGAACGATATTTTTAACAGGGAAGACTTTTACAAGGTGCTGCTGGGGATTCTGGAGTCTGGGGAGACGGTCTTTTTGTCCACCCATTTAATAGAGGAGGTGGAGAGGTTTGTCAGCCGGGCGGTGGTGCTGCGCAGCGGCAGGGTGCTGGGCGACGTAAATGTCCTGGAGCTTGAGGAGAAGGGCGCCAGCCTGACAGAATATATCAAGGACTGCTATCACTACCGCTCGGACAGAGTGAGCAGGGCGTTGGATAAGCTGACGGGGGAGTGAATAAGGGTATGTGTACCCAGGCGCGCAAGGGGGGATTTATAATGAAAAAATGCTTGTGTATATTTATATTGACAGCGGTCGCAGGACTGTGTTCCATTTTGTTTGTCTTCTGGGAGGTGGACCAAGAGAAGGGAAATATTACGGTGACAGAGACGGTCCTTGCAGGGGATGCGGCGGAAGCCGAAGGCGTTTTGGTGGAGATTGGAACTCACTGGCAGGGACGGCTTTTGTGGAACACCCTGTATCGGCCCGGGCATGTACAGGAGGCGTCAAGCAGTTTTGACTTTTCCGGTCAGGGAATTGAGTGGAATGACAGTTACCTGGGAAAAGGGGACGGTTTTATCAATTCAGGGCATAGGGGCGGCGAAAGGAATTACGATGGCAGGTATGTGGAGCTGGAGATTATCTCCCCTGATTTCGGGACGGCGTCGACCTCAGGGAAAAACGGGGGGGATCATGGGATCGCCATAGAAAGCATGCCCTGGCCCGGGGTGCTTCAGGCAGCGGCAGACAGGACTGCAGCAGGAGAGACCCGTACGGTCAATCTGCGTGTCAGAGACTATTATGAATATTACCCTCTGGCGCTTTTTGTCAGTCCGCCCAACGGAATCACAATTGGCTCTTGGAACACCTGGGTGGAATCTGTGACAGAGTACTTTCATTTTCCCATACCGGAGGATGAAAGCTTTCAGGTTACGGTGCGCAAGGACTGGGACGGGGAAGTGGTTGAGCTGAACTGCCATAGCGCCGGGGAGGGGTATTATCCTGTGACAGTCTCGGCGCTGGGAGATACCGGCTTTTATTTTTCCTTTTATATTGAAGGGAAAAATAAGGGATTTGAACAGCTTCAAAGGGAGTTTGGAGGGCAGTACGCCGTATACTGGCTGCCCTTTGAGGACAAGGAGAGGATGTCGGGGGCGGATCTGGAGCAGATGAGGGCTGCCGCCTGGCTTCCGGAGGACGCTCTGCCGGTGACAATGCAATATGACAGGGAGAGACGGATTTTGTATCTTCTGGCAGCGCAGAGGGAGCAATACATTCTGTTGACCTATTTGGTCGACGAAGGGGAGCTGACTCTGCTTCAGCAGCTGGAGATTTTGAGTATAGTTGATGCCGCGGGCAAACCTGCCCCTGCGGAATATGCTGGAAATACGAATTTTTCTGAATTCAGCAAAATGTCCGTTCAGGAGGACGGCATCCTTTTGACCTGGCGGGACAACGGATTTGTCTTTCTCGCCGGGGACGGGGAGGCATATCAGTTTTGGTGCGGCGGGATTTTTCCGGCGAAAGAAAAGGGTGAAGGTGTTAGCGCCTTTCCCTATGAGCATGCCTTTGCCTTTGACGGAACCAGGCTGGCGCTTGCCGCCTTTGAGGACTGGGGCTCCCTGGACAGCAGACTTTTGGTGTACAGGGAAGGAGAGCTTGTGTACAGCGGCTGTTATCGGTACAGCGGAGCGCTGGACCGGGCGCTTGGCACAGATAAGGAAATCCTTCCCTGGGGAGGGAATTTCAAAGGCAGGCGGCGTGACGGCGCCGCGGTCAGCCCCGTGCGCGTGAGCATAGAGCCGATAGCCCCATAACGGGCGGCGGACTGCCGTCAGAGCATCCTGCCTGTGGCAAACCGCCGCAACCCTTCTGTCCGGTCAGGTCAGAGCGTCACCCGCAGCGGCAGAACCTCCTGTCCGGTAAGCTCCCGGCTGCGGGCATCGGGAGCCTGCCCGCCAAGAAAGACCTCTGCCTCTCCGGGATAGAACTGCAGTCGGCCTTCCTCGTCGTACAGCCCGAATGCCTCCCTGGGAAGATGAACGGATACCTTCTTTTCCTCTCCGGGGGCAAGATGAAGCTTTTGGATGCCCTTGAGCTGGGCGTTGGGGGTGTTATCCCTGCAGATTTTTACATAGACCTGCACGGTCTCTCCTCCCGCCATGCCGCCTGTGTTTTTAACTGTGGCGCTGACCGTGACACCGTCCTGTCCCACCCGGCTTGCATCCGCCTGTACATGGCTGTAGGAGAACCTTGTATAAGAGAGACCATAGCCAAAGGGATAGAGGGGTTTCTCCGTCATATATCGGTAGGTCCGCCCCTTCATGGAATAGTCCCTGAAGTCGGGCAGTCCGTCAAGAGAGCGGTAGAAGGTGACGGGGAGCTTTCCCTCGGGATTTCTTTCGCCGAAAAGAATATCCGCCACCGCTCTGCCGCCCTGGGCGCCGGGATACCAACCCTGTAATATGGCGGGAACGTGCTCGTCCGCCCAGCTCACGGCCAGGGCGCTGCCGGATAGGAGAACAAGCACCACAGGCTTGCCGCTGGCGCAGATGGCTTCCAGCACCTCCTCCTGCAGGCCGGGCAGGTTTAAATCCGGTTTGTCACCGCTTCCGTAATCATTGCTGGTATCGCCCTCCTCGCCCTCCAGGGTGGCGTCCAGACCCATGCATGCGATGACCACATCGCTCATTTCGCAGACACCCTTCACCTCGGACATACGGTCCGCCGCCTGGGCCAGTCCTTCGCAGCGGTCCTTGTACAGATGGCACCCCTGGGATGTGACTACGCGCACATCCTCGCCCAGATAATCTTGGATACCCTCGAGAACGGTCCAATATCGGGAGGCGGTTCCGTTGTAATTACCCACAAGTGCCGCACGGCTGTCGGCGTTAGGGCCGATGACGCCCACGGTTTTGAGCTTTTTCTTATCTAAGGGCAGGATGCCGCCCTCGTTCTTTAAAAGCACCATACTGCGGACTGCCGCTTCCCTGTTCAGAGCCTGCATGGGAGCGCTGTCTACGACGCTGAAGGGAATGTGGTTGTAGGGATTGTCTTCAGGGCTGTCGAAAACGCCCAGCTTCATTCTGGTGGTAAACAGGTTCACCAGCGCCTGGTCCAGACGGCTTTCCTCTACCATGCCTTCCTCCACTGCCTGTTTCAGGTAGAGGAACAAACTGCCGCAGTTTAGGTCGCAGCCGTTGTTCATGGCCAGGGCTACGGACTCAACGGGCGTATCCGTCACATGATGCCCCTGGTGAAAGTCCTTGATTGCCCAGCAATCGCTGGTCACATGACCGGTAAAGCCCCATTCCCTCCGAAGGATATCCTGAAGAAGCGTCCGGCTGCCGCAGCAGGGCTCGCCGTTTGTACGGTTATAGGCTCCCATAACGGCCTCCACATGTCCCTCCTGCACACATGCCTTGAAGGCGGGAAGATAGGTTTCGTACATATCCTGCTTTGTGGCTGCGGCGTTGAAATAATGGCGCTCGCTTTCCGGACCGCTGTGCACGGCGAAATGCTTGGCGCATGCCGCTGCCTTCAGATAATTTTCATCGTGTCCCTGCAGTCCCCTTACGAAGCGCACGCCCAGCCGGGAGGTAAGGTGGGGGTCCTCGCCAAAGGTTTCGTGGCCGCGCCCCCATCTGGGATCACGGAAAATGTTCACATTGGGGGACCAGAAGGTCAGCCCCTTATAAATGTCCGTATCGTCCTTTGCCTGCTGCAGATTGAACTTGGCGCGTGCTTCCGTGGAGATGGCGTCCGCGATCCGTTCGATAAAATCCTCGTCAAAGGTTGCCGCAAGACCGATGGCCTGGGGGAAAACGGTGGCAATGCCCGCCCTGGCCACGCCGTGAAGCGCCTCGTTCCACCAGTTGTAGGCCCTGATGCCCAGCCGTTCTATGGCGGGGGCGCTGTAGAGGGTCTGCCCTACCTTTTCCTCCAGGGTCATCAGCGCTACCAGCTTTTCTGCGCGCTCCCTGAATTCTTTTAATTTCTCTTTGTTTTCCGTCAGCTCCATGTTCCCGGACCTCCTGTATTTCTGGTTGTTTTTTTATTTTAAAACATGGAATATTGGCTGTCAATCCTGTATAATTGAAGCTGACGACAGCTGCCTTGTGAGTAGAAGGGCGGCGGAAAGGAAGGATAGATATGTTATACATAGGCGTGGATTTGGGAACCTCCGCCGTGAAGCTGCTTCTTATGGATTCGGAAGGGAGGATACTTAATATTGTGTCCCGTGAGTATCCGCTGTATTTCCCCCATCCGGGCTGGTCTGAGCAGAATCCCCGGGATTGGTGGGAGCAGACGGCTGCCGGCATCAGCGAGCTTCTGCAGGGGGCGGACAGGTCTCTGGTGGCGGGCATCAGCTTCGGCGGGCAGATGCATGGTCTGGTGATTTTGGACGAGAGGGACGAGGTGATTCGTCCGGCCATCCTCTGGAACGACGGGCGGACCCATGAGGAGAACGATTATCTGAATCATGTGATCGGCAGGGAAAAACTGTCCGCATACACGGCAAATATATCTTTTGCGGGCTTTACCGCGCCCAAGCTTCTCTGGATAAAAAATAAAGAGCCGGAAAATTTTGCCCGTATCCGCAGGATCATGCTGCCCAAGGATTATATTGCCTATAAGCTTACGGGCGTCCACTGTACGGACGTTTCGGACGCTTCGGGCATGCTGCTGTTCGATGTGAAGAACAGATGCTGGTCAAAGGAGATGTGCGATATCTGCGGCGTGAGCGTGGAGCAGCTGGCAAAGTGCTATGAGAGCAGTCAGAAGGTGGGGACGGTGCTGCCGGATGTGGCCGCCCGGCTGGGTATTCCCGAGAACGTGGCCGTTGCCGCGGGAGCGGGCGACAATGCCGCAGCGGCAGTGGGAACCGGGACCGTGGGAGATAACATGTGCAACATTTCGCTGGGAACCAGCGGCACCGTCTTTATTTCCTCGGGCAGGTTCGGGGTGGACCGGTTTAACGCCCTTCATTCCTTTGCGCACGCGGACGGGCATTATCATCTGATGGGCTGCATGCTCAGCGCGGCGTCCTGCAATAAATGGTGGATGGAGGAGATCCTGCGGGCGAAGGAATATAATAGGGAGCAGCAGGATATCCGTGTGGAGAGGCTGGGCGAAAATCATGTTTATTTTCTGCCCTATCTGATGGGGGAGCGCTCTCCCCACAATGATCCCGATGCCAGGGGCGTATTTCTGGGAATGACCATGGATACCACGAGAGCCGATATGACCCAGGCGGTTTTGGAGGGTGTGGCGTTTGGGCTGAGGGACTCTCTGGAGGTGGCAAGGTCCCTGGGCATCAGGCTGGAGCGCACCAGGATCTGCGGCGGCGGGGCCAAAAGCCCTCTCTGGAGAAAAATAATTGCAAATATTCTGAATCTGAAGGTGGACGTCATAGAAAGCGAGGAGGGTCCCGCCCTGGGTGGAGCCATGCTGGCTGCCGTGGCCTGCGGAGAGTATCCGTCGGTGGAAGCTGCGGCGGCTGCCATTGTAAAAATCATTGACACCGTGGAACCGGACCCTGTCCTGGTGGCAAGGTATGACGCCTGCTACGAGAAATTTAAGAAGCTTTATCCTGCCTGTAAGCCGGTGTTTGAAGCCATGCTGACGCAGGAGGGATAGAGAAAGGGGCTGTAAGGATATACTTTGAATAGATTTTTTTAGAAAACAGAATATGACAGTTGACAGATATGCTTTGAGATGTTAGACTATACTCAAAGCATATTTTCTCGTGCGCCGAACGGTGAATAATTTATTCGCTCCAATGGGTGCATCTTTATTCTTTCATCAGACTTTCTTTGAAAATTCATGCTTTTATTCCATTAAAACAAGCAGGAGTTTTCGGGGAAAAGCCGCTCCTGCAGTAGTTTTTCCGCTATTCTGTGCGTATGTGCACACAGGGAAGCGGAAGCCGCGCCGGAAATTCCGTGCCGGCATTTTACCAGAAGGAGGGCAATGCCTGTGAAAAGAAAACGAA
>ERZ808051.1319-NODE-1319-length-17134-cov-3.759747_pt1 | contig 17134 bp, 13 predicted proteins | sample MGYA00380199_ERZ808051 | MGnify/ENA primary metagenome ERZ808051 (study PRJEB31490, sample SAMN06133391) | mouse gut metagenome | isolation source: J11 | host: mice | place: China: Chengdu | collected 2015-05 ...
AAAATTATCTTCCCACCACGGGATGAATTTGCCTATGTGGTTTGTTGCCTGTTCCGATAATTTTGCAGTGATTTCCCTTAAATTCATTATTCTTTCCTTTCTGCTGTTTTGAGCCATATTGGTTATTTGTTGATATTACATGGTTGATAAGTGGTTTGATAAAAAGGTTTATATTTTTAATAAAGTTTTCCGGACGGCGAAGGATAGCTGGCAGCCGGATCATACTTAAATTATAGCAGGGAATGGAAGTTATGGCAATCTTTAGTTTACTGCAAAATGCCAGTTGGATTAGATTGAGTGGAGCTTATTATATACATTAAGTGATAAATTGGTGATATATTCGACTTAAAGTGCCGTCATTTTGCAAAATATATTTTTTTGGTGATTTAAGGATTATTTAATATTTTCCATGTTACAATAAATCCACTGTACAGCAGTTTCAAAAAAATTTGAGAAAGGAAATGGAAAATGTATCTTCGAATATTAAAAAAGGATTTAAAACGGAAGAAGACCATGAATGCAATTGTATTGATTTTTATTGTGCTGGCTTCAATGTTTATCGCAAGCAGCGCAAATAATCTGCTCACGGTCGCCACGGCACTCGACGAATATTTTGAGTTGGCGGATGTGCCGGATTACTGGTATGCAACCCCCTATCAGGAGGAAGTAAAGCGCTTGCGTGCCTTTGCGCGGGAGAACGGTTACGGTCTAAATTCCGTGGAGCTGATTCAGATTGATCCGAGGGATATTTTAGTTGACGGGGAATGTCTTGAATACGGCAATACCGTAGTTCTCTCCGACCCGCGTGGCAGTAAGGTGTTTGACGGGGAAGGGAGGGAAATTACACAGGTGGGTGATGGGGAAATCTATATACCAGCCGGAATTTTTAACTCGGAAAAGGATGATTTTCGGGAAGGGGCTGTGATTGAGATTGAATTTGAGGGGGAGAAAAAAAGTTTTGTTTTAAAGGGTGCAACAAAGGATGCACTGTTTGGTTCCTCCATGATGGGTATGACGCGCTTTTTGGTAAGCGAGGGCGATTTCGAGTTTTTTAACCGTGACGGGCAGACAAGATTTGTTTCCCTTTCCGTTTACAGTGATGATCCGGATTATATGGAGAAATTTAATGAGATTGATCTGAGAACTACGATGAATGTTGACCGTGCGGGGATTAAGATGATGTATATTATGGATACGCTGACTGCGGCGGTGGTGCTTGTTGTAAGTATATGCCTGATTCTGATATCCATGGTAATTTTAAGGTTTACCATACATTTTACTTTGAGCGAGGAGTTTCGGGAGATTGGGGTGATGAAAGCAGTCGGCATCCCGGACTATAAAATCCGCGGGCTTTACATTGTAAAATATCTTGCAATTTCCACCGCAGGTTCGGTGATAGGACTGATTTTAAGTGTCCCGTTCGGCAGTCTTCTGATTGGGAGTGTATCAAAAAATATTATTATATCGGGAGAAAATAAATTTTTTGTTAATGTCCTGTGCGCTGTGGCGACGGCGGGTACAGTTGTTTTATTCTGTTATTTCTGCACAAGAAAAATCCGGGGATTTTCTCCGATTGACGCGGTAAGGAGCGGGCAGACCGGGGAGCGCTTTCACAAAAAAAGTGTGATTAAATTAAGCAGTGTCCACCTTGCACCCGTTGTTTTTATGGCGGTAAATGATATTTTGAGCGGGATGAAAAAATATATTTCGATGGTTTTAATTTTTACGCTCGGGTTACTGCTTATTATTATTCCGATAAATACCATAAATACATTGAAATCGGACGGGTTGATTACGCTGTTTAATATGGCGGACTGCGATCTTGCGATTTCGCAGGAACTTTTATTTTCTGCGGACGGGAAGAATAAGGAGATGGTTTATGAAAAGCTTAAAGAGGTGAAAGAGTTTTTGCGGGAGAACCAAATTGAGGCGGATGTTTTTCAGGAGATTATGTTCCGATTAAATATTTCCCATGAGGAAATTTCCCAAGGGGAGATTCCCATACAGGAAAAGAAAAGTTCTTCCCTCGCGTTTCTTGGCATTGGCGGGGTTACAACAGATCAGTATACTTACCTTAGAGGAACAGCTCCAAGTGAGAAGGGGGAGGTTGCCATCAGCTATATAACAGCGGATAAGATTGGCGCAGCCATCGGGGATACTGTCGAGATCGACTTTGGGGGAAAGACAAAAAAATTTATTGTGACTGCAATAAACCAGAGCATGAACAACCTAGGCGAAGGAATCCGTTTTTACGAGGGGGAGGAAATTGATTTTGATCTTGCGGTGGGGAGTTTTGCCATACAGATTCTATACCGGGATAATCCGGACAGGGAAACAGAAAAGGAACGCAAAGAGCTGTTAAAACAGGAGTATAATGAAACGGATGTGTTTTCGGCAGGTGAATATATCAATTATATGATCGGCGATGTGGCGGGACAGCTTGAGGGTGTCAAAAGCCTGATTCTGGGTGTTGTTTTATGTATTAATATCCTGGTTGCACTCCTTATGATAAAGAGTTTTATTACAAGGGAGAAGGGGGAGATCGCGGTGTTAAAAGCGATTGGTTTTAAAAATACCTCCCTTGTGGCGTGGCAGTCGCTTAGGATCGGTATTGTGCTTTGTGTCAGCATTTTGCTTGGAACTTTAATTTCTAAGCCGCTTACAAAGCTTACAGTGCAGCCGGTCTTTCGGATGATGGGCGCTTACAGTATAGAATTTGAGATTGTGCCAATTGAGGTCTATGTGCTTTATCCATTTGTCCTGCTTCTTGCGACAGTACTTGCCGCCGTGCTCGGTACAACACAGCTTCGCAAAATAACAGCCTCCGAAACCTCAAACATAGAATAACAACAAACATATGCGCGGAACTAAAACAGCGTAACTCCGGATAGCGCCCGGAAGGATTTTACACCGCAGGGCGGGGGAAAATACTTCCAAGGATAGGGGGTGCGGGAAGGAGTTACGCGGAACTAATAATAGGAGAAATAAATTATGGAATCGATTTTGAAAGTGAAAGATTTGTGTAAGACTTATATTGTAAACAAGCGCCAGAACAATGTCCTGCGAAATGTGAGTTTTGAGGTGGGAAAGGGTGAGATGGTGGCAGTGATGGGACCTTCCGGATCAGGAAAATCAACCCTGTTGTATACGGTTTCTGGAATGGACACCCCGACCTCGGGGGAGGTGGATTTTTGTGGCAGCGACATCGTGAAAATGAATGCTGGGGAATTATCAAAGCTGAGGCTTGACCGGATGGGCTTTATATTCCAGCAGATGTATATGCTGAAAAATCTGACCGTGCTCGACAATATTATACTGCCGGCCTTCCAGTCAAAAGAAAACACAAAGAGCCGGAAAGAAAAACTTGCCGACGGGCAGAGGCTGATGAAAAAACTGGGGATAGCGCAGATCGCAGACAATGATATCAACGAAGTTTCCGGCGGGCAGCTCCAGCGCGCCTGCATCTGCCGCAGCATGATAAACAGCCCGCAGATGATTTTTGCCGACGAGCCGACGGGGGCACTTAACCGCGCCGCATCGGATGAGGTGATGGAGGAACTGATAAAACTGAATGCGGAGGGGACAACTGTTATGCTTGTAACCCACGATGTGCTGGTGGCGGCAAAATGTAAGCGGGTACTCTATATTGTTGACGGGAACATTAAAGGGGAGTATACTTTGGGGGAATACGATGTTGCGGCGGGGATGCGCGGGCGTGAGAGAGTGCTTGCGGGCTGGCTGATGGAGATGGGCTGGTAGGAGAATAGTGTGGAAAATAGTTCTAAGGCAACAAAAGACACTGCCTAAGAACTATTAAGTTAAAACGCAAAGGACAGCGTTTTTCATTTCTATTTGAGCCGCCCAAAGCGGCATGGGGATTAAGATGGCTTGCCGCATAAATACGGGAGGGAGGGTGTAAATACCGGTGGTGGATATTTTAATTGTGGAAGACAACAGGGAACTTTCGGGGCTGCTTTGTGATTTCTTAAAAGGGGAGCACTACAGCGTGGCGGTGGCAGAAAGCGGGGAGCAGGCACTTGCCATATATAACAGGGAAGGGGTAAAGCTTGTGATTCTCGATATTATGTTGCCGGGGATGGATGGTTTTGCAGTCTGCAAAAAAATCCGCAGTGGGGGGAATACGCCGATTTTAATTGTCAGCGCAAAGACGGCGAAAGAAGATAAACTGAACGGTCTTTTGCAGGGGGCGGATGACTATATTGAGAAGCCGTATGATATCGATATTATGCTTGCAAAAATCGACGGGATTTTCAAGCGCCGCTATGCGCTTGATACGCTTTCTGACGGGGAACTTTTTGTGAACCGTGCGGCGCGCACGGTCACAAAGGGAGGCAGGGAAATTGAGATGAGGGCAAAGGAATTTGACCTTTTGGTGCTGCTGCTAGAAAACAGGGGAAGGGCGCTTGACAAGGAGTATATTTTTGAACAGATATGGGGGAGCGATAGCTTTTCCGAGCCGCAGACACTGACTGTCCATATCAAATGGCTGCGTGAAAAGATTGAGGAGAACCCTAAGCAACCCAAGAAAATCCTGACCGTCTGGGGTGTGGGGTACCGTTACTTATGAGGGGGTTTAACCGGATTTTGGCGGCTGTCGCCATTGTAACCGCAATAATATTTCTCTGTGCAAATCTTTTTCTGGCTTATTGCGGGGATTTTAGCCGGGAAAGACCGTACCGGGTGGAAGTAAACCGGATTGCGAAAGAAATCGGGAGGAACGGGTTTGAGGCACTTTCGCTTGAAGGATATCGGTATGTGGTCAATGTGGAAAAAATAGGGGAAGAAGTTTCGGATGGCTATTGGGATATCGCAGTTGGTGGGAGTGTATACAGCTTTGAGGGGAATTGTGATTATCTTATCCGCGGAATCGAAGGGATACTCTATCGCTTTGATTATATTGTGGATGCGGGGGATGACAGAAGAATTGTATTTATGGTAAATATTGTGCTTGGTATAATGGGTCTTTTGATCTTTGCCATCTTGTTCTATGTCCGTTATCAGATTCTTCGACCTTTAAAAGAACTTGTGGATGTTCCGTGCCAGCTCTCCCGCGGGATACTTACCGTCCCTATAAAGGAGAACAAAAACCGTTTTTTCGGGCAGCTTGCCTGGGGGATGGATTTGCTGCGGGAGAGTATGGAGGAACAAAAAAAGCAGGCATTGAGGCAGCAGCAGGAGCATGAAACAATGCTTTCTTCACTTTCGCACGATATTAAGACACCGCTTTCGGCAATCAAGTTATACGCGAAAGCCCTGGAGAGAGGGCTGTACGAGGAGCGGGGGCGGCAGTTGGAAATTATGGGGAACATCGGGAAAAAAGCAGATGAAATAGAGGTGTATGTCGGGCAGTTGACAAAAGCCCTGAGGGAGGATTTTTTAAGTCTTCCCATAAAGAATGAGGAGTTTTATCTTTCTGCACTTTTGCAGGAGATAAAGCAGCACTATCGGGAAAGCCTATTGCTTGCGGGGACGGATTTTATTGTTGTGCAATCTTTTGATTGCCTTTTGGCGGGCGATATGAACCGCGGTGTCGAGGTTTTGCAGAATTTTGTGGAAAATGCTATTAAATATGGCGATGGCAAGTGGATTTCGCTTGATTTTTCTCAGGAGGAGGATTGTGTGCTGGCAACTGTGAGAAACAGTGGATGTACGCTTTTTGATTCGGAGCTGCCCCATATTTTTGAAAGTTTCTGGCGCGGTTCAAATGTGGGTGCGGTGCCCGGGAGCGGGCTGGGGCTTTTTATATGCCGCCAGCTAATGCACAGGATGGGCGGGGAAGTTTATGCGGCGAGGGAGGGGGATGTATTTGCAGTGACGGCGGTATTTGGAAAAGCCTTATAAGCGCTTACCAGGAAAAAATTTCTTTGATTTTTGTAAGCAGAGGAAAGCGGATTTTCGGTTTCTCTGTTTCTCTTGGCGCGTAATCAAACAAGATGCGGCAGGTCTGTTCACAGAATTCCATACTTGCATCCGTGGATTTTGCAAGCGCCTCATCGGGGAAGATAAGGGCGTATTCCTCCTCGGTCAGAAGTTCGCGCAGTTCTTCCTTTGATTCGGCGGGAAGTGTCCCCGTTGTAACGTCGATAAAACAGAGCTGCGGGAAGACAAGGCACCACCAGTTTTTTCCGGATGCGCTGCCAAGGCATATTTTTAATGCATCGTATTCCCCGGCAGGAAGCACCAGATCCCCGTAGAGTTTGATCGGAAAATAGGTGCTTGAAAGTCTTGCGCTCGCCGTGTAGGAAAATCCGTTATCCGAAAGAACTTTGTTTGCGGTAGCGGTGAGTGAATCTAACTGGGAGCTTATAATCTCAATAGCTTCCTGCTTTGTCGTTACATCCTCCAGATAGGGTTTGAGATATGTAATGACAGCGTCACGGACGGCGAGCTTTACGTTTTGGTCAGCATCGGAATTGCTGTCCGCGATAATATGAAGGCGCAGTACCTGCTCGGCAAGCGCTGCCTGTAAGGCGGGTGCATTTGCGGATGCAATCTGCGGGTCGTCGGAAGAATCTGTCGGCGCGGCATTCGAAAAAGCAATATGGCGGCATGATTTTGCGGTATCCGCAAAGCTTTTCAGAGCCACGGGAAACGGCGGCAATTCCTGGGTACTTCGGCAGCCCATCAAAAATAGCAGGAATCCCAGCCAGAAAAACAAAGCTACAACAAAAAGTGAAAACAGCATAAAAATAAGTGGGAGGAAGCCTGTGGGCTTCTTTAATTTTTTTGTACTCATAAATATAAAATCCTTTCTGCAATGATTTTACTCTTCCCGCATATAATCTAGCGGGGCTTAACCGGAATAAGTGGAGCCTGGTTTTGTTCCTGCTACAAGTATTGCCATGCGATAAGGCATTTATTCAAGCCATGCTTTTTGGATTGTCAGGCCATGTTTTATGGATTGTCAAGCCATGCTCTTTTGGATTGTCAAGCCATGCTTTATGGATTGTCAAGCCATGCTTTTTTCGATTGAATTGTATGGGGGCTTGTGGTAAAATAGTAGAATATGGATAGAATGCCTTAGAAAGAGGGGATAATAATGAAAAAAACAGTGGTGGTTTTGTTTGGTGGGCAGTCTTCGGAACATGAGATATCCTGCATGTCCGCGCAGACAGTAGTGGGTGCGATGGACAAAGATAAATATAATGTGATTTTGATCGGTATCACAAAGGAGGGACATTGGCTGCATGTTCCGCATGTGAACCGGATTGCGGATGGGAGCTGGTATAAAAGCGGGAAGCGCGCGGTGATTTCGCCGGATGCAGGGATGCACTCCGTCCTTGTTTTTTCCGATCCGGAATGCGAGGGGAGCGCCGCAGTTTCCGCCATTGTAGTGGATGTGGTATTCCCGGTGCTCCACGGGCTTTTCGGAGAGGACGGTACGGTGCAGGGGCTTCTTGAACTGGCGAAGATCCCGTATGTGGGGTGCGGTGTGCTGGCATCCGCAGTTTCCATGGATAAGCTGTACACGAAATTGATAGTGGAGAGATTAAAGATACGGCAGGCGCGCTATGTGGGTGTGGGGCGGCATGAACTTGCCGGGGAATGTTTAAATGCAGTGGAACGTGTGGAAGGTGCACTTTCCTACCCGGTTTTTGTGAAGCCTGCCAATGCGGGTTCTTCCCGCGGCGTGTCGAGGGCGGAGAACCGGGAGGAGTTAATCAGGGCTCTGAAACTTGCTGCGGAGCATGACCGCAAAATACTGGTGGAGGAAATGATTGTCGGGCGGGAGATTGAATGTGCGGTTTTGGGCGGTCAGGATGCTAAAGCTTCAGGGGTTGGAGAGATCCTTGCGGCAGCAGAATTCTATGATTACGACGCAAAGTATAACAGTGAGGAATCAAAGACTGTAATCTCGCCGGAGCTGCCGGAAGAAAAGGTGGAGGAGATAAGGCGGGATGCTTTAAGGATTTTTGGCGCGGTGGATGGATATGGGCTTTCCAGGGTGGATTTTTTTATTGAGGATGGCACGGGCGAAGTGGTGTTTAACGAGATCAATACCATGCCTGGCTTTACATCCATCAGTATGTACCCGATGCTCTTTGAAGCGCAGGGTATATCAAAAAAGGATCTGGTTGACGGGCTGATTGATATGGCGTATGCGCGCGCTTTATAAGGCGGTCTGAATTTTTATTCTGGGAGGATTTGATATGGATTGCGGCTTGCCGGTCGGTGTGTTTGATTCCGGTGTCGGGGGTCTGACTGTGGTAAAGGAGATTATGGGAAGGCTTCCAGGGGAGCATATCTTATATTTTGGTGATACGGCGCGCGTGCCTTACGGGAGTAAATCAAAGGAAACGGTTACGGAATATTCCAGGCAGATCATGCGGTTTTTACTTTCGCAGGGGGTCAAAGTGGTGGTGGTTGCGTGCAACACAGCTTCGGCACTTGCGATTGACTCGATGCGCAGGGAATTTGATGTGCCGATTCTTGATGTGGTGAATCCCGGCGCACAGGCGGCGGCGGGGGCGACAAAAAACGGGAGTATCGGCGTGATTGGGACGGAGGGCACTATCCGCAGTGGAATGTACAGCAAATTCCTCTACAGGCTTAATCCGGATTTGAATGTTTACAGCAAGGCATGCCCGCTCTTTGTGCCGCTTGTGGAGGAGGGATGGATATACGATTCTGTGACAAAGGAAGTCGCAAGACGTTATCTTGAGGAGTTCCAGGGCAAGGGCGTGGATACGATTGTGCTTGGCTGCACACATTACCCGCTGCTGCGCAATCTTTTAAAGGATGTGGTGCGGGAAGTTTTGGGCGAGGGAGTAACACTTGTCAATCCGGCGGTGGAAACGGCGAGGGATCTTAAAAAACTGCTCTCGGAAAAGGGGCTGCTTTCCGGCGGGCAGGAGCTGCCGGAGCACACTTTCTATGTGAGTGACGGCGCGGAGAAGTTCCGCTCTTTTGCCAATTCCATCCTGCCGTGCAGTGTGATTGAAACAAAAGATGTGGCAATTAAGACATTTGAATGAAAGCGTGAGGCGGGAAAATGACAAAGGACGTTTTGATAACTGTTTCAGGGTTGCAGTTTGAAACAGAGGAGGATGAGGCGGTGGAAGTAATCAGCCGCGGGGAATATTATTTCCGGAACGGAAAGCATTTCCTTGTTTACGACGAACCGACGGACGATGCCGATGAAAACTCGAAATGCGTAATCAAGATTTCGAAGGAGGCAGTCGAGGTCAACAAAAAGGGGGCGGTTAACGTCCATATGCTATTTGAAAAAGATGTTTCCAATATGACTTACTATACTACGCCGGTCGGGGATATGCTGATTGAAATTACAACACATGGGATTGTGTGGAAGGAGGAGGAAGATTCGATATATCTGAAATTGACTTACGCCCTTGATATGAATTACCAGCATATCTCGGAATGTGAGCTGACAATCAGGGTGGATGCGGTAAAGGATCAGGAGAGAAAAGGGGAATTTACATGAATTTAACTTATTCCGTAACCCAGGAAGAACTGCTTGATGTGCTGTTGAATGTTGCCCCGACCAGACCGGTATTTATCTGGGGAGCCCCGGGGATTGGAAAGTCCGCTCTTGTGGAAAAATTTTCAGGCGAGGTGGGTCTGCCCTGCGTTTCCCTGCTAGGCAGCCAGCTTGCCCCGGAGGATATTATCGGAATCCCCCAGATTAGGGGGGATACCTCCGAGTTTCTCCCGCCGAAAATGATTGCGAGGAAGGAGCCTTACGTGCTTTTCTTAGACGAGCTAAACGCTTGTTCCCAGGAGGTGCAAAAGGCATTTTACAGCCTGATCCATGAGCGGCGCATAGGTGAGTACTGCCTGCCTGCGGGAAGTATTGTGATCGGTGCGGGAAACCGTTCGCAGGACGGCGCAATTGTTAAAACCATGTCCTCCGCCTTAATCAACCGCATGTTCCATGTGCAGATGAGGGTGGATGCCTCACAGTGGCTGGCGTGGGCATATGAAAACAGCGTGCATCCCTGGATTACGGATTATATTTCACAGCGGCCGGATCATTTGTTTTCGGAGCCGCCAAAGAATGAGGAACCCTATTCCACACCGCGCTCCTGGCATATGCTTAGCGACGCGCTTTCGGAGTACGGGGCGGGGGAAAAAGAACTTTCCGAAAATACCCTGCGCGTGCTTGCCTACGGATGTATCAGTGCAAAGCACGCGGGTATGTTCCTCGCATTTACCAAGCAGCTTGGCAACAAGTATCTTCTTTCGGATATCTTAAAAGGGGATGCGAAATGGCCGTCGAAAGAACAGGACCGCGATGTTCTCTATTTTGTTGCACAGTCATTTCGGACAAGGCTTCTGCACGACCTTCCGGAAAATAAACAGAATATGAATAAGGATGCACAGTATCTGGCACACCGTGCGAAAGCCCTGATTAAGGAACTCTCGCAGATTAATTTTGAGATTGCGCAGATGGTGGTATCCGCGGATGAGGGGAAGGTGCTTCCGGATTGGTTTATGCTTGAGATTGTCAGGGACTTGCCGAGACTTGGCGCAGTGTGAGGGCGGGCTATGTAAATGGCTTGTTTGCCCTGCGGGGGTATGGGGGAGGGTATGGCGAATAAAAATAAAGCTTTAAATATATCGGCGGGGGAGCAGCGCCTTAACCTGGGGTATTCCCTGTTAAGGAAGAATGCTCTTTTTTCGAAGCTTACCGGCTACATCCATGTATCAGGCGCAAAGGATATGGGTAAGGACAGCGCCATTGTGTGCGGGGACGGTTCCATTTATGTGAACAGGGATGCACTCTTAACCCCGGAGCAGTGGGCGTACACGATTGCCCACTGCAAGCTTCATCTCGCTTTCGGGCATTTTGATGCGGACAGGATGCCGGGGTACGAGAAGGCGGGGGAGGATGGCTCTTTTCTTTTTGTAGTTTCCTGCAACCGGATGATCTGGAACATGGCTTGCGATATCTATATCAGCAAGTTCCTGCGCGATATCAAATTTGGTTCCCCGACCTGCGGGAACCCGGCGGACTTTTTTTCGGGGAATCTTGCGGATGAGAGAAAGATTTACCAGTATCTGATGGAGCATGGAAATACAGAGGACAATAAATCTATTTGCGGCAGCACAGCCTCCTATGCCAGTTTCGGGACTGCAAGGGGAATGGATATGCGGGGGCTTGAACAGCCCAGGGTCTATGACGCGAAAAGGAACCAGAAAAATGAGTTTGTAACAAATTTTGCGTATGCGCTGGCGTACTCGGTTTCTAATGTTGTAAGTGAGGCGGGGGGACATGGGGCAACAGACGCTCACGCACAGACCAGGTCGGAGAAGGCGGCGCAGTGGTTTATCAGCCATTACCCGCTGCTTGGAGGTCTTGCGTCGGGCTTTAAGGTGATTGAGGATTACAGCTTGTGCAACAGGGAAGAGATATCTGTTGCGGCGGTAAATGTTGCGGCGGGGGAAATCTATGTTAATCCTGCGGCAGGGCTTGACTTTGAGGAATTGAAATTTGTGCTTGCCCATGAGTTTTTACATGCCGGGCTGATGCACCATGAACGCTTAAAAGGGCGCGACCCGTACCTCTTTAATGTAGCATGTGATTATGTGGTTAACGGCTGGCTTTGTGAGATGGGGATTGGGAAGATGCCGGATCGGGGGCTCTTCGATGAATCGCTTACCGGTGTTTCCGCAGAAAGCCTCTATGACTGTATCATAAGTGACTTGCGAAAATTTTCGAAAATGGATACATTCAGGGGATATGGGAAGGGGGATGTGATAGCGGGCGGTAAGAGGAATCCCGGCGGGGCTTCAAATTCTTTTCCGGCTTCGCTTGATGACTTTTACCGGAGTGCCTTGCAGAGCGGGCTCGAGTACCATATGGAAGCGGGGCGAGGGTATCTTCCCGCAGGGCTGATCGAGGAGATCAGGGCACTTTCGATGCCGCCGATCCCGTGGGATGTACAGCTTGGAAACTGGTTTGACGAGTTCTTTGACCCGCTTGCAAGACACTGTACTTATGCCCGCCCAAGCCGCAGGCAGGGCAGCACCCCGGATATCCCAAGACCAAGTTATGTCCGCGCTGATATAAATGGGTACAACCGGACGTTCGGCGTGGTAATCGATACTTCCGGCTCGATGGATGGGAGGCTTTTGGGGCTTGCGCTAGGCGCGGTGGCAAGCTATGCCGAGGCGAAGGAAGTCCCGTATGCGCGCGTAGTTTTCTGCGACGCGGCGGCTTATGATGCGGGGTATCTATCACCGGAGGAGATTGCGGGGCGCGTGCGGGTGAAGGGCGGGGGCGGGACAGTACTCCAGCCGGGCGTGGATTTGCTTGAGGCGGCAGAAGATTTCCCAAAGGATGGTCCCATTCTTATTATAACGGACGGATATGTGGAGGAGAAAATAAGGATAAGGCGCGAACATGCGTTTTTGGTGCCGCGGGGGCGAAGGTTGCCGTTCGCGCCGCGGGGGAAAGTATTTTACTTTGAGTGATGTACGCCCCATTGTGGGATACGGCAGAGAAAAAAGCATCGCAAGCCCGGAGATATAAGGGAACTTGCGATGCCTTTTTTAATTTTTCTTTTTGGTTTTCTTTTCCTGGTCGGATTCTTTATTTGTCTGTTCTGCTTTTTTTTGCAGTTTGGAGCGCATGCGCTTTAATAAACCCTGCTTTTCCGGTTTTTGTTCAAGTCCGCCGCGCAACCCTTTCACATCCATAATATAGATGCCGTTCATCACGGCTTTTACTTCCTTTTTGACCGGGATAAGGTCGAAAATCTTCTCGTCGCACATCAGGTTCGTGACCTTAGGACCTATTTTTGCCTTGACCACCGGAACCTTTGCCCCGCGAAGAGCCCTTGGTGTCTGGTCAATCACTAGCTGCGGAAAACCGGCTTCCTTCAGCTTCATCCTTTTTTTGTCGATAACCAGGATGGAATATGTCTGCGCCCCGGCGCGAATCTGTTCCTGGGACGCTTCTGATTTTTTTTGCAGCTTATTCGCGTAAATTGCAAGCGCAATAAATGCCACGAGTAAAACAGCAAGAATGATAAGTACCACGATTGCCCATACCGGCATGATAAGCCTCCTTCTTTGCATCCTGTACTTTTTGTACGGCGCGTAGTTTTTTTGTTCAAGCCACAACAGCTAAATTGTATCATATATTTGGAAAAATGCAACTGTTTTTGTGAAAGAAAAGGCGAACGAAAACGTTTAACTTGCATTTTCATCCCGGTTTTGATATGATGGGGACAGGTCTTAGCGGAGGGGGAGGCAGGTCATGGAAGCTTTTGCTGCCGCGGACGGATGGAAACAAAATGCTATAAGATCGGAGGTTATTTTATGGGTGATGAATTAAAGGCGTTTTCCCTGCATATGGGAAGGGCAAAATGCGCGGTGGACCTGGGGGATGGTTCGGAGCGCGGCGAGTATGTAAACCAGGACTATATTTTGCAGGTGCTCGGGAGACCGCACCGCTCAATCAGCCTGATGTACTGCTATTATCCTCTCGATGAGGGATGGCCGGGGCGTGCGAGTGTGGTGCACAAAAACCCGGATGTGTCGTTTGCGTGGGATTACCCGTATGACGATTATTTTACATATAAGGGCGGTTTAAATGGAAACACCGAAGGCGAGCCGTTTAACTTTATGCGCGATGTGCGAAGGCACGGGCAGGATGTCACATTGACGCTGACCATCGACCCGCATGTTAATGAGGAACATCTTATTGCGATTGCGAAGGATTTAAAGCCGTTTGGCCGCATGATGTTAAGGATTAACCACGAGTGCACCGGGAACTGGTTCAGTTTTACAAAGCGCAGCAGCTATAAGGAAATCGGGGAATTTTACAGCCGCTTCTGCAAAGTATTAAAGGAGTATGCCCCGAATGTGCAGACGATTTTATGCACGGGCGGCGTGGATGCGGGCAAAACAGAAATTGAGATGGAGGATTGTTTTGCGCAGGCGGTGCGCGATGCGGATATGTGGTCGATTGACAAGTATTTTGCACTTCACTGGGGCTGGCCTTACGATGTGGCGGAACGCGGCGGGAAATCGCACAGCCGCGGTGATATCGGGGATATCTATGAGTATACAAAGCGCACGTTTTTAAGGTTTAAGGAGCTAAACGGCGGGGTGGCAAAGCCGATGATGATGAGCGAACTTAACGCGGACGGCGATGTGACCGGACCATATGACCAGGTGAAGATGGTAAAGGAGTTCTGCGAACTGATTAAAAGAGAGAATGCGGATTGGTTTACAAATTTTTCCATGTACCAGTTCCGCGACCGCGGCAGGTTAGGTCTTGAGATTGAGGACCCTAATAACCAGGAGGTCGGTATTGCACAGCCGCTGCTTTCAGCATACAGGGATATTATCCACGAGGATTATTTTAGTCCGCAAATGACGGTTAAGGAGGAGGTTTCCCTTCCGGCTAAACTGCGCTGGGGCGGTGCGGAGGATGCAGATGGGCTTGCCATCCCGGTACATTTTGAGGGCAACCCGCATTTTTGCGAACTTTACTTTGAGGAGGAACTAAACCTGATGATCGAGATAAACGGCAGATGGTTTTATAAATCCCCTGCGGTGAAAGTGGTGGATCTGATGGGGGCGTTCTTTGAAAAGCCACTTGCCGGTCCGGCTGATTTAACCATTAAGATTTTTGCACCGCCGGCAAGCGGGGAGAATGATCTTGATGAGAAGGATGGTCTGCTCAATGTTTATACTGTGATTAACAAGCTGCCAAAGCTTAGGGTGAGGTTTGAGCCGGTGGAAGTGTAAAAACGGAACGAGCCGAAAGGTATGCTTAAGGTTTTTGGTGTGAGCTCGTTCCGTTGGCAGATTTGAAAATGAACCTTAAAACGGTTCATTTTTAAATCTGCCAGTAGGAAGCAATGGCTGTTCCCAAAAAGCGGTCACAGCATGACCGCCTTGGTGTTTCATTAATATATAACGACAGGACTTTTCCTGTTATATTGTTGCTTTTTTAGATTAAGTCCTGGCGGTTTTATTCCAGATATAATTTCGTATATTTTTCAGTAAGGTACTTCGTATAATATTCCGCATTCAGCGGTTCCCCGGTCATTGCAATTAATAACTCGTTCATGTTTTTGGTCGAGCCAAAGCAGTGGATATGTTCCCGCAGGTATTCACGGATTGGCATCAGGTTGCCGTTTTCAAGACATTCCTTTACATTGACCTCATTGTGCATATAAGCGTAGATCTGCGCGGCAACAGCATTGCCAATCGCGTAGGAAGGGAAGTAGCCAAAAGCGCCGCCCGACCAGTGCACATCCTGCAAAACGCCCTCCGCGTCGTTTTTCGGGGTGATTCCCAGATACTCTTCGTATTTCTCATTCCAGACGCGGGGAAGTTCATCGACGGATATCAGGTCTTCCATCAGCATTTTTTCAATCTCATACCGGATAATAATATGCAGCGGGTAAGTCAGTTCGTCCGCCTCGGTGCGGACAGGTCCTGGCTCGGCTTTATTGATCCCGCGGATAAACTGGGAGAGCTCGATATCGGATAGTGCTTCCGGGTAGGTATTTTGAAGCTTTTCGTAGATCGGTTTCCAGAATGCTTCGCTGCGCCCAAGCACATTCTCATAGAAGCGGGACTGGGATTCGTGCACGCCCATTGAGGTGCCGCCGCCAACAGCCGTAAGAGTGAGCGCGTCATCCACCCCAAGTTCATAGAGCGCGTGTCCGCCCTCGTGGATTACGGAAAACATGGCACTCTCAAGATTGTTCTCATGGAAATGGTTTGTGATGCGCACATCATGATTGTGGAGGTTGGTGGTGAAAGGGTGCGCGCTCTCCGCCATAACGCCGCGCGCAAAATCAAAACCAATGTATTCAGCGAGGAAGCGGCAGAATTCCTTTTGCTTATCGATTGGAAATTTTTGGTAATTATATTCTTTGTCCACCGTGTCGTTGACCGCAACCACCTTTTTTAAGAGGGGGATTACATCTTCCTTGATTTTCTCAAAGAAAATATCAAGCTCCCTGGTTAAAATTCCCTCCTCGTTTTCATCGAGCATAGCGTCGTACAGGCTTATCTCCGGTTTTTTGGTGTACGCTGCAAATTTTTTCTGGTAGGAAACAATCTCCTTTAATGTCGGTGCAAAAGCGGAAAAATCATTGTCCTCCTTGGCTTTTGCCCATATGGAGCCCGCTTTTGCGGTCAGTTCGCTAAATGCGCGGAACTCGTCCGCAGGAATTTTTTCCAGGCGCTTTAAATTTTTGGATAGTTTTTTTACGATACACTGCTCCATAACAGTTAAAGCGTCGAACTCTTTCGGCATTGAAAGTGCTTCGAGCAGGGAGCGCACCTTGTCGTTGACAAGCGCGCGGTACGCCTCGGCGGACAGTGTGCCAATAATTTTTGCAGTGTTTTCCATCGCCTCTTTTGGGGCGAGTGTTTCGTTGTCCCAGCCGTAGAGGGTCAGCGCGTTTTCAAGTGCAAACCGCCGCTCAAGATGGGGGCGCAGCGTTTCAAACAGTTCACTCATTTTATACCTCTTTCCGTGCGGACAGTGGGTCCGCCTTTGTTTTTTATCCGGAGCGCAATTTTTCAGCGTCCGGCATTCTTCTTTATTCGCATTTAGTATAGCATAATTTACGCAAATAATGCAATACTACAAAAGAAAGCATTGGATGGCAGCGGATATTATCGCCGCCATAGCTTGTGAGTACTATATCCAGGAAATTATAGAATGAAATGTTTTAGAATGGAGGCTATTATGGGAACAGTGATTAAGGAGGTAAAGGCAAGGGAAATTTTGGATTCGCGCGGGAATCCGACGGTGGAGGCGGAAGTCTACCTTGAAGATGGGACAAGCGGCCGTGCGGCGGTTCCCTCGGGAGCTTCGACCGGGGAGTACGAGGCGCTTGAGTTAAGGGATGGGGATAAGAGCCGCTATCAGGGAAAAGGTGTTGAGCGCGCGGTGGCGAATGTAAATGGAGAGTTAAACAGCGTGCTTAAAAAGATGGACCCGTTTTCCCAGCAGGAAGTGGACAAAAAACTCTGTGAGGCTGACGGGACCGAGAAAAAGGAGAGGCTTGGCGCGAATGCAGTGCTTGCCGCTTCGCTTGCGACAGCCTGCGCCGCCGCAAATTCCCTTAATCAGCCGCTCTACCGCTATCTTGGCGGTGAGAATGCGAAATGCCTC
>ERZ808051.1321-NODE-1321-length-17105-cov-3.932288_pt1 | contig 17105 bp, 10 predicted proteins | sample MGYA00380199_ERZ808051 | MGnify/ENA primary metagenome ERZ808051 (study PRJEB31490, sample SAMN06133391) | mouse gut metagenome | isolation source: J11 | host: mice | place: China: Chengdu | collected 2015-05 ...
ACTAATGTAACATTATAATTTCCTTCTATTAGCGGTAATCTCGTTTTAAACTCAATCTCATAAATTTCTCCCTGCTTTCCACAAAACATTTTTCCAGTCTCTCGGTTTACTGAACTTCCCAACAGCTCCATATTTTTATCATCTCTAATATGATACCCAACCGAGAATTCATAGTCGTTATTAACATATAACACTACTTTAATCTTTATTATCTGATCAAACATAAATAAAAATACTTCCTCATCATTCTCGTTCAAAAGCTTCAAGTCTATAAATTCTATATCCCCTGTCCCCTCCTTAAAACGCTTTGTTTTATCCATAAATTCTTTATTTACATATATCGATTTTCGAATTGTCTTGTTATTTGGCAAAAATTCAGAGATAACAGTCAAATTTTCTTCTTTACTTTCAATTTTTCTTTCTGCATAATTTTCTTTTTCTTTTTGCGCTATATTTATGTTTTCTTCCTCATCAAATTTAATATGCTCTTCATTCATAAAAGCCCGTATTCTTTTCAAATAAATATCAGCTAATTCCTCTGCCGCCCCTTCCATAATCTTCACACCATTCTCAAGATAGATACATCTTTGACAAAGCCTCTTAACTGTATTCATATCATGAGTAACAAAAAGCACAGTAGCTCCTGATCTCATAATCTGGTTCATTCTTGCCATACATTTTGCTTGAAATGCTGCGTCCCCAACCGCCAACGCCTCATCTACAATTAGGATATCCGGATCCGAGTATACCGCTACAGCAAAAGCCAACCGTACAAACATACCACTGGAATAATTTTTTACAGGCTGATTAATAAAATCACCTATATCTGCGAAATCAGCTATCTCATCAATTCTTTTGCTTGTCTCTTCTCTCGTCAGCCGATTCAATGTTCCGTTCAAATAAATATTTTCAATACCTGTGTATTCTGGATTAAAACCCGCCCCCAATTCAAGAAGCGCTGATATCTTCCCATCTACAACTATATTTCCTGAAGTCTGATTTAGAACACCGGTAATAATTTTAAGTAGCGTTGACTTCCCACTCCCATTTTTACCAATAATACCAACGATTTCTCCTTTCTTTATTTTAAAACTGACATCCTTTAATGCATGAAATTCTCTATATTGGGATTTCACATTCGGGAATAAGCTTTCAATTATTCTTCTCCTATTATTTTCATATAATTTATATGTCTTAACTAAATTATTTACTTCTATAGCAAACTCACCCATAGTGACCCCTCTCTATAACATATCTGCAAACTGTGGCCTTAATTTATGAAACACATAGGCTCCTATCACCATCTGGATTAATGCAAATCCCCAAAAATATAAAGTTAACAATGGATGTTCCCAAAACCAAATCTGTGTGGAAAATGCCTCCCTATATCCCATACATATATAGTACGTAGGTAACATCTGAAATACCCCCCGAACAGTAGAGGGTAATGTATCAGGATTCCAAATTAATGGAGCCGTCCAAAATCCCACCTGTATTATTAGTTGAATAATATTTAAAATGTCTCTAGAGAATACAGCAAGCGCGGACATAAGCCATGCTGCACCAACTAACAATAACACCGTACAGAAATAATAATAAATCACCTGGATATTATAAATGTTGGGATACCACCCATATAACATATAAATAACAAATATAAATCCTATAAAAAAATAATGCACAAAACTGGAAGAGATAATCTTCACTATCGGTAATGCACTTACTCTAAACTGCATATTTTTAACCAAATATGAATAATCAAAAACACACCCCGAGCTTGCTCCCAATGCATCCGAAAAAAAATTCCATGCTAAGAATGCTGGTATATACCACAAAACAAACGGAACACCATCTACAGGGGCCGACTTAAATCCTACCTGAAACACAAACCACAAAACCAAAATAATAATTAATGGTAATGCAAAAGCCCATATGACGCCTAACAGTGAGTTGGTATATTTTGATTTGAAATCATTTCTGGCTAGCCCTATTATAACCTTTCTATCTATAATCAATTCTTTAACGAACTCAAAGAATCCCCTTATTATCTTCATGTTTTAACCTCTATCTATCACTTCTTTTATTAGTTTTTAAAGTCTTTAATATATTCACATATTTCATCAATCTCTCTAACATCTAAATCTGCAAATAACGGTAGTGTTAATATTCTGTCTGATATATATTTCGCTATCGGAGTTTTCCTATTTTCAAATAAATGTCTATAACAAAGGCTTTCGCTTGTTAACGGATAAAAATATCTGCGTGTGTAAATATTCTTTTCTTTCAAATAAGAGTACACCTCGTCTCTTCCTCTTCCATATTGTTTTTCGTCAACCAAAACAGGAAAATACGCATAATTAGAAGTCACATCCTTTTGCTTCGGCAAAAATTCGATTCCCTTAATTTCCTGCAAATTATCTTGGTACCTTAAAAAGGCCTTTCTTCTTTTGCCTATTTCTTCGTCCACGTACTTTAAATTACAAATTCCCATTATTGCACGAAACTCATCCATCTTGGCATTTGCTCCAACAGCATCTACTGTAATTTCGTTTCTAATCCCAAAATTCTTTAAGCCGTACAATGTATCTCCAACTTCCTTCTGGCTATAAATTACGGCACCACCTTCAACTGTATTAAACGCTTTTGTCGCATGAAAACTTAATATAGAAGCATCTCCATACCACGTGATTCCATTTCCCTTATACTTTACTCCAAAAGCATGTGCTGCATCATATACTACTTTTAAACAATGCTTTTTCGCAATCTTTTCTATCTTCTCTACATTACAAACTCTTCCATATACATGAACTGGCAATATTGCGGATGTTCTTTCTGTAATCAATGACTCAATCTGATCAGCATCGATAGTATAATCTTCTCTGTTAATATCACAGAATACTGGTGTCAATCCATTTCGGACAATTGCATGAGTTGTGGAAATAAATGTAAATGGAGTTGTTATTACTTCCCCTTTCAACTTCATTGCCTGCAAAATCATTTCTAGAGCCATATGACCATTTGTTATGAGGGAAACATGATTTACTCCTAAATAATTTTCCAACTCTCTTTCAAGTTTTTTGTGATACTCACCCATATTGGTTAGTTTATGGGTACTCCACAGAGGCCTAATCATCTCTATAAATTCTTCATATGGAGGCATCGATGGTCTTGTGACATATATCTTTGAATCTCCCATATTCTTCACCTTATTATAAACCGCTTTATTATATATTCTTCTGCATAATTATTTTATTGATAAGCAAAAAGTTTTTCCACTTTTCAACCTTTTCTTCTAAAAACTATCCAACCATGTTTGTCACTTTCTGTCATAAACTTATTTCTTAATAATACACTATATAAGAATAGCATTTTTTCTTAATTCTTGCAACTTCCATTCGAATGCATCTGTTACACTACTTCCGCGTTCTTCCTCTGTTATTAAATCATATATTATCATTGCTAGAGCATTTAAATTATCTAAGAAGAAATCACAGTATTTATATTGAAAAGGACAGCTAATAAATCTATTTATCCTAACTACCTTATCTACATTCTTCCACAGCCTCTTTTGTCGCGTTCAAATATGCATACCCATAAAACCTATCTGGCTCCAGATAGGTCCCCTCTCCCCACTCATTCCATGCATTAATGAACACTATATTATCATCTACCTTCTTTTTCTCTTTATTTTCACTAATAACATCTATCAGCCACTCCTTATACAGCTCTGGATTTGCTCCCTGAAAAATCATTCCTTTATTATTGCGTCTAGCCGTGTTATCCCACATCGGCATTACAGCACGGTATAGTTTTTCGTAAGAGTAGTTAAAATATCGCTTATTTTTCACAACATCCTCATACGAAAAAACTTCTCCTGCAAAATCCTTCCTTATGTACTGAAGTTCTGAGTTGATTGTTGTACACTCCTTATACAATGTTCCCGGATGAAATTCCGACAGTGCATCATACCCCTCTTCAAGCCATCCAACATCAATCATATTTTCCTTCACAGCAATCAAATACAAATCGCCTACCCCTGACTCTAAAGCTGCCTGACGCCAATAACGTAGTACTTCCTTCACCTTTGGCATTAGGGAAGGACGATATACAGTAATCACCTTTCTGTCATCTATACAAATATACCGTTTATCTTTTAAAAAGCGAATCATATCATGAATTACGTTTTTATAACTTTCCACAGAAGTCGGCTGCTTCATTAAGACATCCTCATTTGTACCGTCAAAACGTCTTGTCCAATTCTCATTTGCCCAACACAATGAAAAGGGGAAATTTATATCTATATTCCTCAAGAACATTTCCAAAGGTTTTTCTAATAAGCGTTCTCCATTAAACCAGTAATAATAAAAAGAAAATCCATAAATCCCATACATTTTCGCCAACTCTACCTGACGTTTCATTACATCTTTAATTCGTAAATCATAATATCCTAACTCACCAGGAATTCTAGGCTGATAATGATCTAAAAATTGTGGTATGGCTCTTGCCACATTATTCCACTCCGTAACTCCCTTTCCCCACCATTGCTCATTGTGTAGATCAGGATGAAATTGCGTTAAGTAATATGCAATTATTTTAGCATCATCAGTCTTTCTTTGGTAGGTTACATTTGTTAGTTCCTTGTAATAAATTGATTTTCTGTTGGTTGGAATATCTAACACTTGATTAATATATCTGTCTTTATATGGCATCCCAACCGAATTATTCAAAATATCTGCAGTTACCATTTCATTCTTTTGACAGAGCAATTTGCTCTCATTTTCTTTAGCCCGGTAAACTAATTCCACTGTTTTTCGGGTAATAGAATCCCAAGTATTTTCCAAGGCCTCCTTTATTAACAATCGCACGTATCTTTCGTCATCTATCAGTCTAACTGCCTCATCAATCTTTTTCACATATTCGGCACACGATTCAGCAATCAAACACGACTTATACTTTCTACATTCCGGCAAAGCACTTGATACCACTGGTTTTTTTAATGCCATATATTCAAATATCTTTACTGGAGATACTGATAAAGTAATCTCATTTATAGCAAAGGGTAAAATTGCCACATCATACCAAACTGCATACCGTACTAATTCCCCATAGGGCTTTGCACCAAGATAATAGACATTCTCGTAATCAAGAATTTTACTTTCTAACAAACTATTATCATGCTCAAAACCTATCAACAAAAGTATATATCTTTTATCTAAGGCAATTGCCTTAAGAGCATCATAATCAATCCATTTTGCTAACGCTCCATGATACCCTACAATTTTCTTATTCCTATTAAGAATGTTTTTTAAATCCTCTGGTATATCATACTGAGTTCTATCGGCATTCCAATACTCGTAATCCACACCATTCGTACTTACTGCCATGTTTATACTATCTTTTCGTATTTTTTTAGCTTGGGAGAATAATTTATCAGAAGTTGCAACAACAATAACACTTTTATTTTTTAACAAAAAATCATGCCTATCATAAACAAATGCTGGTATATCACCTGTTATCTGTGGAGATAGCTCATCTATATACTCATAAACAATATAATATCCTTTATATATATATTCCTGTATCTCTCTTATTGTTGTCGCCAAGTCGATGGATTGTATACGAATATACTTCAATTCTGTATATTTATCTAAAATCTCAAACATTTTTTTCTTGACCAAAAGATTGTCTAAATTCACTATACATAACGTTGGCGATATAAATTTATACAACTCTACATCATTATCTACACTTGGATGTGCACCATATATAGCTAATCCACCAATTTTTCCGACATTTAATGATATATGCTGAAATCTTTGAAAGAGTTTAGTATTCCACCCCATAGGAACACTAAATATATCAATAAATTTATAAGAGTTATTGCTAAGCCAATCCTCAAATCCTTTCCATTCCTCTGTATTTTCTGCCTGAAACAAAATTTCTTTATTATGTTTATCCCTCTCCAATTTTTCTATTACACTTTGCTTAATTATCCGAATGCCCTTTTTTAAACCATATTGTCTAATCCATCGGGCACTATAACCCAGAGATACAAGCAGGTAGGATATCCATGCTCTCATTCTACTAATTATCCTCGTAACGCTTCCTCCTATAATCCGAACAGGCTTTGTCATTCTCCATGATAAAGAATTCCTTATCTCCTCAATATTTTCCTGCTGCCTAGCAATAACACCTCTAGCCTCTTGTAACTCTCTATATACATCATCTATATTACTTTTTCCCTGCATTTTTGTTCTCTCTCCGTAAATACCATTCTTGCCTCTTGACTACTATTCTGCCCATTTTATAATAGCTTCAGCTATCCTTTCACAGGCATGCCCATCTCCATAAGGATTGACCGCCTTCGACATTTTTTCGTATACTTCTCTATCTGTAAGCAATATCCTTGCGCTGTTATATATAAGCTCTTCATTCACACCAACCACCTTAACAGTCCCTGCCTCTACTGCTTCGGGACGTTCTGTTTCCGTACGAAGAACCAATACGGGTAAACCACAAGCGGGTGCCTCCTCCTGCAATCCCCCAGAGTCTGTCATTACCAAATAGCTTCTTGACATCAAATTATGCATATCTTCTACATCTAAGGGCTGAATTAAGTGAATTCTCTCTATTCCATCCAAAATATCATGCACTGTATTCTGTACAATTGGATTCAAATGTACCGGATATACAACCTCAATATCTTCAAATTCCATAACAATTCTTTTGACTGCTCTACATATATTCTCTAATGGCTTTCCCAAGTTTTCTCGTCTATGCGCTGTCATCAAAATACATCTTTTATTCTTTGTATCAATATGATTAAGTTCTGGTACTTTGAATTTAAACCCTTTTTTAACTGTAGTTTGAAAAGCATCTATTACAGTGTTTCCTGTTATAAATACATTTTTAGTTATATTTTCAGCTTCCAAATTCTTCCGGTTATTTTCAGTTGGCGCAAAATGCAATTCCGCTATTTTCCCCGTAAGACTCCTGTTCATTTCCTCTGGAAAGGGCGAATACTTATCGAAAGTACGCAACCCTGCCTCTACATGCCCAACAGGGATTTTTTGGTAAAATGCTGCTAATGCCGCCACAAAAGAAGTTGTAGTATCTCCATGCACGAGCACCAAGTCCGGCTTTTCCTCACTTAAAACAGTTTCAATTTTTTCAAGAATTGCGGTCGTAATTGTAGTTAATGTTTGGTTCGGCTGCATGATATCAAGATTATATTTAACTCTTGTTCCAAAAATATCGATTACCTGTTGCAACATCTCTTTATGCTGTCCGGTCAAGCATACCACACTTTCAATTTCTCTGTTCTTCTCGAGTTCTTTCACCAATGGACACATTTTAATGGCCTCTGGCCTCGTTCCAAATACGCTCAATACCTTTATCATTTCCTATTTCCTCCTTTCTTTACGTTATTCCTTTAGCCTTTAAATTGAAAGTTATCCTCTCCAGTTATTCTTAATAGATTAATTCGCACTATCTCATATCTCTTGTCCCATGTATTATTCATCAAAAAATCATCTTGCGCCACCTCCGAATATTTAGGCGCTAATTCTCCTTTCCTTAACCGATCTAATAATTCTACGAATTCTCTTTCATTGTGATAAAAATGTACATACGGAGTAAATCTCTCAAGCTCACCATAGTATGGTGCTATAATAGTTTTTCCCATACTTATATATTCATACAATTTCACCGGGTCTACATCCTCTATAATACTATTAATCTTAAAAGGCATAATGAGACAATCCAAATCTTTCGCCTTATCCCATAACTGCTTATGTTCTGCTACACCCTCCATCAATATTCTTGGATGCTGCGGAACTTTAACATCTAATACCGGTCCCCAAAAATGATACTCAACTTCCTTTGCCTCTTCTAAGCTATTAAGTAATATTTCAAAATCAATCCATTCGGCTATTGTTCCAAAATATCCTATCTTTACTTTATCTTCTATCCGGACTTTACTGGGCCTATGAATAATGCCCTTCATGAATCCATTTCTTACAAGAACTGCCTTTGTATAGTGATATATGGTTTCTATTCCATTTTTTAAATGATTGCTACTGACAAATACTAAGTCGGCTCGTTCTAACAATTTCATTTCACTTTCATAAATCATTTCGCTGATTACGGAATCCATACACAATGCAACATGATTATCCATACAGTCATAAACAATCTTTCCTCGAAAAGAAGGAGGAATATATCTATATAAAAGAGGATGTCCAACCCAGATCAGATCATATTCATGAATATTATTTATTTCCCACTTGAAAATAAATTTCTGTATAACATGTACAATATTATTTTTATCCCTGAGCGGAAGTACCGGTAAAGCAATACTATTTTTCAACTCATCTTTATTTTTTCTCAATGCAATATTCTTTACAATTTCCTTCTGATAAACCACTGTAATATCATAGTCTTTTGCCAGCATCTCTGCTACTATTTGCGGCCTCTGCTTAATCCAATACCAGTCTACACCCATCAAATATAATATTTTTTTCATTTATATCCAGTCACGCCATTTTCTATTTTATTATCTAAGCCATCATAACACGTTTTAATATCTGTAGCAATATTTATTGCGTCAGAATAATTTTACCCTGATAGTATTTGAACTGAATATTTCCCTCTTTCTATGCCCTCTTAAATCATTCCTCGCATCTTTACCAGTTTTATCTATTCAACAAAAAACATAATCTAAGAGCAAATTCTCCTCCCCACGACGGGCGTAGACGTTCATGAAAAAACAAGCGTTTTAAATAAATCTGAAATGTCACAGGCTGTTCCATAAAAATTTCAAGGAATTCGAGCTCTGAATGGCTTAATTTATCTGAATATTCTTCCCAAAATTTCCTTAAAACAAAATAATATTCTGACATTCCCTCCCCAAATATATCATTTTTCAACCATCTAACCAGTAATCGTATGGTATTAGTATTTGCATATGTCACGGCAAAAGAATGTCGTCTGTATTTCGCAGTCTGTGTTGGATCATAAATCACCTTTCCTAAAGCCGCCGCTATCTTTTGGCACCACCCATCATGGGGAATTCCTCTGAGTGAACTTGCTGAAAGGGCAATATCTCGTAAAGTGTTATTAACTAGAATAGTAAATCCGAACGCTGGTGTATAAAACATTACATCTCTAAATAATACTTGCCTATTAAGTATATCCGAATTGCCGTTTGTATTCATATTCTCATCACAATAAATAAAAGAGGAGAAGTAAAGTAACGGTAATCTACTACTTTGTTCTTCCAGCGCCCTAACCCCCAATTCTACTTTTTGCGGAAACCAAAAATCATCCTGATCGCAAAAAGCATAATAATCCGCCGGTTCTGCTTCTCTTAAAAGTGTCCAGAAGCTTTCCATATAACCAATATTCGGATTTCTTCTATCCCCTAAGAGAATAAGCCGGGGGGATGAACCCTTAGATTCCCTTTGACAATAAGAATCTAATATTGTCATAGTATTATCCTCGGAGCCATCATCCCTTACATAAATTGTTATATTGGGGTATGTTTGATTAAATAGGCTTTCTAACTGTAATGCAAGGTATTTTTCTCCATTATAAGTAGAAAGCAAAATATTAACTTTAGGCTTTAATGACATAAGACCAAAAGTCCCTCCACAATTTATTTTTTTCGGAACCATTTATATATATTTATACCGATCATTCGTGAAAGCATAGTGCGAAACCATGGGCAAAAAAATGTTACCAAATTCAGGATATGATAACATAACATATAAAGCCTCTTTCCTTGTATCGAAAGGTTATTCTTCCAAGGCGACTTTTCTAAATAATATTTAAATTGTCTACGGTACTTATTATAATTCCCGGCAATCCAAGGACGCTCATCCCCCATATAATGTATAATAACTGGCGAAGACAAAATTTGTGAATATGCGGTTGCCGAACTGGTATCGTAAGCCGGTTGAAGCCTTTTAACATAATATCTTGGAAAATAAAATAGATTAGTAGATAAATTGTAAGTATGACTCAAAGTCATGATGCGCCCCCTACAACAATGATTGATAATATCCTGATCATTGTATAACAACTGCCCCTTCATACAACGATAGTATTCCAAAAAAGCAGTTTCAAAATGTTCCAAACGCCACAAAGATAAATTAATCCAAAGTACTCCCGCATTATAATAGATTTCTTCCCGGCCAAGGCCAATCAGGGTCTTTTTTTCTACCGGCATATATAATTCTGGCACAGCTGCAATCACATTATCGCAAAAAGAGATATTCTCCAATTCCCTAACAGAACCATTTACAATAGTATCACAATCCAAATATAGAATACTCTCAATATCTGCCGGGAGAATACTTCCTAAAAATAGTCTGGACAAAACAACGGAATTATAGCCCCCCGTACTAAACTCAAAAGGTATCCATTGTTTATATTCAGAAATGTCGATAAACTCTATATACCGATCGTACCTTCTTGCTATATCACGCAAAAACCCCGTATTTTCTGTACTGATTTTCTCTGCTAATACATATACACTAATTTCCTCTAAATCCTGATTATTGTCAAAAAAGGATAGCATCGATACGCCAAGAAATTGGGCATAAGAATCATTTGACGCATAAACTACATACATATGCCGCCTCCCACTTATATTCTAAACACGATTATGAGCAATTAAGTATTTCTTTATGTCTGATTTGAGTCTGTTCCTTTGACATATATCTTCATATATATTTTCGCCACCCACCCTGGCCAAAACCTGCGCAACATCTCATAATCTTCCCTAACCCTCTCTCTATTGTTAATCAGGACCGATGTCTCCGACCCCTCATGTATTCTGTGATACATTAAAACCTTATTACAATATTCAAAGCTCCCTTCCTTATTCGATATTCGTTCCCAAGCCTCCCAGTCCAGATTAGATTTAAAACGCTTTTCAAAAACAGGACATTGCATGTTCTCCTTCACATAAGTTACCGCCGGGCAACAGATTGGATTTCCCAGCGCCACACTCCCTCTTTTTATCATTCGATATTTTCGCATCTTTTTATTGCATAATGGCATAAGCATAATTCTTTTTATCCTTAATAAAGGATTTGCTTTTATCTTATGCCTCTGTCTGATTTCTCCATAATTTGAAAAGAAAATAAGTGGCCTATCTGCATTTTTCAGATGCGCCAACATCGTCTCAGTATAATCAGGTTCATAAACATCATCCTGATGCGCAAGTGTCACATACTTACTGTCAGCCTGATCATATGCAAAATTCCAATCATCCGCAATTCCCTTTCCTTCTCTGTTAATACAGACCTTCAAGTGATACTGCCTTCCTAATTTATTTATCAATTCATTAGGCGTAGATGTTGCTATCAAAATCCTGCTTTTAACCGTCTGTTCCAAAAGAGAACAGATACACTCCTCTAAATATTTACTTGCTCCATAAGCACATATTACAAATGTATGCAACTCCATATCTTTAATCCTTATAACAGTTTATCCTATTGCCCCAATCACCACCTGCAAAACCGTGCCAATCCCCAAAAGATACCCTGACCATACAAGCCTCCGGTAAGCTTTCTTTTTATGAACTACCTTTCCACATCTGAAGCTTATCACGATCAGCCACAGCACCGGTATAAAATACCTTGCCTGCACCCCAAAAACCATTTTTTCCCCAAAATTGGTTAAAGAAAGAAGCATTGCCAGATGTATTGCCCCAACTGACAACAACGCCGCTGCCAGAAACAGGATTTTATTTTGGATACTTACAATATAGGGGTGCTTCTCATCACAAATAACAGCCTCCCCCATCATCCAGATATATCCTGCCGGCACAATAAATTCGACACTAATTTGGAAACATCCCAATCCATTTCCAATAAACTGTGTCAAATACGAATTTATCCCTACATAAAGCGTATTCTCTACAATCCGAAGCGTTTCTATAGGATGCTGGAGCAAATATGCCAACGGATAATATCCATTTCGCAGGCTGTATATTTCTATCGGCTTCCTCAGTATAGAGAGCAGACCGGCTGTCACCGCTACTGTAATTATCGATAAAGCACCAACTCCTGCTACCTTCCATATTTTTTTCTGTGGTAGTTTTATATACCCTTTCTTTTTCAGTACCCAGACTGCAAGCAGGTACAGTGGAGTATACACTCCTCCTTTACATAAACAGAGCATAATCGCTGTAATTAAAATCACAAGGATTTCTGATTTCTGCAATTTTTCTTTACTGTATATGGCAAAAACACAGTAGCTTACATATAAGATTGAAACTGCTATAATCAGGCAGTCATAGGAACAGGACGCAATCTCCTGTATAGTTAATGGTAATAAAACTATAACACATAAAATACTTTTCCCAAAAGGGAGTTTTTTAAGCGCCTGATAGAGTATCCATGATGCCAGCAACAAATTAGCGGTACGGGCGAGAAGTATCATAGGAACAAATCCCATCCCCAATATTCTTCCAATTGTTATACTGATTGCCACAGGCAGAAAAAACAACGAATCTGCATTTGCCCTTGTATCCGCCGCGAAAATGAGTCTTCCCTTTCTTATTTCCCCTGTGCCTGACCAGCCTTCATAAAGCCACCGATAGCTTTCAACACCTATTTCTCTCTTATCTCCGCTGTCTATAAATATATCACACTCCCTTTTATAAATAGCGTCTCTGAGCTCTGATTCTTCTATTCCGAGGATCTGATTGGATATTCTATATGCGGTGTCTATATGTGCTGCCTCATCCGGAACTGCAAAAGGTGTTATAACCGTCCCGAACAAAATTCCTAAAAATACTACTGAAATAAAAAACAGTTTTTCTACTTTCATCTTGTTTTGGACACACAGAAAGAAGGTAACCGTAAATCCCATGATCAAAATGGCAAATATCAGAAATAACGGTTTCAGAAAAAGATTATTTCGGTATAACGGAACAAGCAGGGGGGAATTTTCCCCCTTGTTTGACGGAAGAAACTCTATGGGCTCCCCTGAATAAAAAATTGAGACTATATATTCCATTCCTGCCGATTTCTTAACCTGAGAACCAAAATTAATTTTATACAGTCCCTTTTCGCCTGGCTCCATTTCATACATTGCGGCTTGGGTCTCTGCCACAACATCCTGGCTGTCTACCTCAATAACAGTTACCGTAAAAATACCATTATCATGATACGGTTCCTTTAAATAGATGCCAAGTCCGCCGAGATGGTCAGCCCCTACCCACAATTCCTTAAATATCGCTTCACCATCACACAGCTCTATGTAAGAAGCGTTCTTTTCCAACTCTTCTGTATCTCTATCCACCGGCACAACATTCTGTATTGATTCTTTAACCCCTGCATAATAAACATAATCAAGCGCTAATACCAGTAAAATAAAAATTGGTACTAAACGCAGGAGTCTTTCTTTATAAGGTATACCAGGATATTGTACAACGATTTTTCTTTTTTCCCTTGGCTTCTTCCATATTTCTCCTGCCAGCAAAATAAGAAGGATACAGACACAGCTTTGCATTAATATAGGAAAAATATCTCTTCCCTTCGTTTGATAATAAAAATCTCCTGCCAAAACATTGTCCTGTTCATAATCATTGACCTCAAATGTTATTCCTCCAATCGCCATCTGACGGCTTGTCTCGATAGCGATTCCATCTTCCTTGGTCATTTCTTTACCCATTATTGCGATTCTCAAATGATCCCCTGACTCAATATCCCCATCAAACGGAATCATTGCTTTAAAACATTCATTTTGATAATCATATGCCTGATCAATTAATGCGATCTCATCCTCATATAATATCCGGGAAGTCTGCCCATCTTCTTGTATCTCCGCCTGAACCCAGAATTTGGAATCACCAAAGTTTTTCCAGTTGCCGCGGAAATGAAAGGAAAATCCTGTCCCCCCTCCTATGGGTGCATCAAATTTCAACTCCAAAAAAGAGGAGTCTCCCATCCGCAGACTCCCATCTGATTTCCCCGAAATTCCAAAAACCTGGTTTTTAGTTGTATCATTGCATATTCTTATAACCATAACAATCAATACTGTTATAACAAGCACAAGAATGATATAGTTACGCCAGTTTTTCTCTACTTTACCCATAAGCCTTTTCCCTACCCTTTTGGATCTAAAATGTAATACGCCATCGTTCCTCCCCAATTGGACAACTCCTGACGCTTCCTCACATTATATAATTGTTCCGCCCTCCTGACATATTCCTCCTCATCGCAATCAATGTACGGTAAAAAGTACATGATTCCTCTCCCTGATATATTCTCTCCGAAACCGTCCAGCACATCGTCCAAAAATATTTGATTTATTGTCAATACCTTTTCATCATCCGGTTTGACACTAAAAATCCTTCTTTTCTGAACCGTATCATACCCGGAATAAGCATAAAAATACATATAATCTTTTTCGTATGGAATGACAATTTGAGTATCCGCATTGTAATCTCCCTCAGCCAGCATTGTATCTACTAAACCATACAGATACGTATGTCTAAAATTATTTGTAAACGAATCGCCGAAATTTCCGCCTTCAATCTCTGTTGCCAACATCTTCCCTTTCCCCGAATCATATTGGTCAAATACCAGATTTGATATTGGATCAATAAAGTAGAAATTCTGAATCAGTAAAAGCACAATAATTGCAGATGGTACCCCCAATCCGATTATTCCCTTCAAGCAATGGCGAAACGTTCTCATAAGCAAAATATACGCCAAAATCCATATCATAACCGCACTATAAATATGATACCTTCCTAAGCTATACGCAGCAAGATAAAAATTTGACAGGATAAAAAAAACCAATGCTCCCAGAAATCCTATTTGGCCTGGAAAAGCAAGCTTACCTTTCCCTCCTATTATACTTCGAGCGATACAAAAAACAATAATCAATACTGGTATCCATTCAAAATGAAGTATAAAAAGCAATTTTGCCTTGTGCAAAATTGGCGTGATACTTTCAGAAAACACCCCTATATGATCACCAATTATACTATCGCCTTGTTGATGATTCATGTTAAACCATGCAAAAAGGCCTTCCTGCTTTATGGTATACAAGCACATAAATACCCCTGCGCCGGCTGCATAAAAAACATAGGGATTGATCAAAAAATAATGAACTCTATTTTTCTTTCTGTACTTTATAGTATCTCTCAAATGAGAACAGATATGTGTTACAAGATACCCACCTGCAATAATCAGGCCCGTCTCCTTTGTCATCATGATCGAAATGAGCCAGACCATTTTCATGATTGTCTGTCCTTTATACTCTGCATAAAATAAATATATTGTAAAAATAACCAGTAAATGCTCCGGACTGATATTTGAAAACAATCCCATCAGCAGAGGGCATACCGAAACCACCATTGCTCCAATTGCCGCCTCTTTTTCTGACAGCTCCAGCCAATACCCTCGAAACATTTTATAGATACAAATCAAAGCTATATTGGTCAGCACCAGTCTGACAATAAGTACCCCCGTCATATTATCCGGTAGCAGAAATTCTCCTAACGCCGCAAAAAAAGTGTATACAATTGAATAATGCCCCGCCAGACGAAAATGATCCCAAATATATGCAAAGGAATATTCAAAATCATGACATAAACGTTGAACCTCGCCATAATAAATAGTTCCATCCCAAATCTGTATATGAGTAAATAAAGGGATTCTCACTAACGTACTTAGCAGAATTACCACCAGTAATCCTTTGTCGTGCAGTAAATTTAAGATCTCCCGCTCCTTCTTCCTTCCATCTTTCTTCACCTTCCAAAAACAATATCCTGTAGCTGCTATAATAACAAAAATATATACATATACCCACAATGGTACGCTTTGGCTGTTACGAAGCTTATAAATCACCGATGCCGACAAAAATACGCAGAAAAACCATAAAATATAGAATATCTGTTTCAGATTGCCTTCCTTATGCCATACTGCACCGGCAAGAGATCTGAAATCTATTTTCTTCCTGTTAATAAACAGATACACTGCCAAGCATGAAAACAGAATGATCAGGGCAATAGAAGCTGCCAAGGCCTGTTTAACTCCATTGCTTTTCCACTCATATCCAATATATTGCCGGTTCCCATACAGATACGTAATCGCAAGGTTCCCCGAAACCGCTTCTTTGTTGATACTGCATCTGATATTATCCTCCACATCTCCCAGCGCCGATAATGCCAAGAGCCCCGGCACATTATTATTATCGCTCGCAAAGATCCTAATCATCAAATTTTCATATCCACTGACATCAATCTCCTCCAAAAATTTGACAGGATAAAATTCTCCAGCCTCTATATCTTGTAACTGCTCGCGCTTTTGAGCCAGCAGGTTTCCTTCCGCATCACATAGCTGCACATAAAGAGTTCCTTCGCATCCATCTCCAGTCTCCAAAAGGATCGTATCGACTCCTACCATGTAAGAGGCGCTGTTTGAATATAGCTGCTCTACTACAGTCCCATTCTCGAGCCAATATACTCCCTCTACGCTTTTCCCCGGCTCCTCCAACTCTTCTTCATAGTAAGGTTGCACACCCAATCCATAGTGCCATACACATAATGCACTGCAAGTGAATGCCGTGATCATGACTGCTGCCAAAAAGATACGTTCTTTCCATCCTGTCATTCTCGTATTACCCCTTACAAAAATGTTAAATATAATTATTGCGTCCCTATCTCTTTTCATATATACTTGTTTATTATACAAAACGGCAATCACATATGCAAACCTTTTTTGAACTTGCCCGCGAAAGGAAAGATAATGTTTTTTAATTCTATTGACTATTTGATTTTTTTCCCAATAGTTGTTATGATTTATTTCGTTATTCCATCAAAGGCAAAGAATATTTGGCTATTAATTTCAAGCTATTATTTTTATATGAACTGGAACGCCAGATACCTTTTGTTAATTCTTTTTGCCACCTTAGTAACCTATATATGCGGAATTCTCCTAGAATCCGCACACTCTTCTAAAACAGATGCCCGCCAATCCCTGAATATCAGAAAAATAATTATGGGAGGTAGCTTGTTATTAACCTTAAGTATATTATTTTACTTCAAATATATTAATTTTTCTCTTAGCGCATTTTCCCAG
>ERZ808051.1323-NODE-1323-length-17079-cov-4.990119_pt1 | contig 17079 bp, 16 predicted proteins | sample MGYA00380199_ERZ808051 | MGnify/ENA primary metagenome ERZ808051 (study PRJEB31490, sample SAMN06133391) | mouse gut metagenome | isolation source: J11 | host: mice | place: China: Chengdu | collected 2015-05 ...
GTGACCGTAGACCCCTACGACGAGGCATTCTATGAGCCCACCAAGGTCATCGGTCGCTATATGTCCAGGGAGGACGCCGAAACGGAGATAAAAAAGGGCAACTATGTCAGAGAGGACCAGGGCAGGGGCTTCCGGCGTGTGGTTGCCGCCCCGAAGCCTATTGACATCGTGGAAATAGACGCCATACGCGCTCTTGCGGACGCGGACCAGGTTGTCATCGCCTGCGGAGGCGGCGGCATCCCCGTCATCGAACAGCAGCATATACTAAAGGGCGCTTCCGCCGTCATAGAAAAGGACGCGGTGGCTGCAAGGCTTGCCGCCGACCTGGCCTGCGACGAGCTGATCATCCTGACCGACGTAGAATATGTCTACCGGGATTTCGGCACGGAAGGGCAGACGCCCATTGCCTCCATGACCGTCCGGGAGGCAAAAACGGCAATGGCGCAGGAGCAATTTTCAGAGGGCGCCATGCTGCCCAAGATCGAGGCCGCAATAAGCTTTCTGGAAAAGATTCCCGCCGGCAGAGTCCTGATTACCTGTCAGAACAGAGTAAAGGATGCCGTAAAGGGCAAGACCGGCACCGTTATCACCGCATAACCACGCCGAGTAAAGGGGCGGACAGCACAGGGCTTTGCCCTGTCTGTCTGCCCGCCCCTTCTTTCATCCGCTTTCACTCCTGCCTGTACCTTGCAAAGCACTCCTTTACCACATCATAGGCTTCTTTAGGTCTGCGGTACTCATCCACAATTCCCTTGTTATTATGGCAGCGGGCGCGGGAAGCGAACCATCCTCCCTCCTCCGTCACACGGCAGTCCGCAAACTGCCAGATAAACACGCCGGTGATATTTTCATCCTGCATATATACCTCCAGGCTTTTCCTTATCAGGTCCGCCTGATACTCCTCGCTCCACTTGCACCTTGAGCGGTCCCGATAGCCGTAAACGGCAGCCGCGCCCAGCTCACTGACAATAATGGGCTTTCCCTCTCCGCCGGACCGGCGTATCCACTCTATTTCCTGTTTATTTCTCTCGTCCACGGAGCAGTCCTGATACCAGCCGGAATACATATTGAAGGACACGACATCCGGCAGATCAAGGCATATATCCGTAAAGTGGCGGCAGGTGGCGGAGGTTGTGGGCCTGGTGGCATCCAGCTTCCTGATCTGCTCGTATTGCCTGCGGTACATCTCCCTTGCCTCCGGCTCCTCGGAAGCGCACTCATTTAAGATGCCCCAGATAACGATAGACGGATGATTGTAATGGTTTTGAATCATCTCCCTGATGCAGTCCTCGCACTGCTTTTCAAAATTGGGATTCTGCATTTTCTCAAGGTCAAAGCCTCTGGCATGATTTTCCTCCCACACCATAATGCCCCGCTCGTCACAGAGATCCAAAAAGCGCTCGTCATTGGGATAATGGCAGGTGCGCAAGGCATTCACATTCATATCCTGCATCAGATCCATGTCCTGAACCATGTGCTGCAGGGAGACGGCACAGCCATCCACCGCATAGTCCTCGTGACGGTTAAAGCCTTTGAGATATACGGGCTGCCCGTTCAGCAGCAGCCTTGTGCCCCTGATCTCCACCACGCGGAAGCCTACACGGTCGATGAGATCATCCACAGGCTCCCCCTCCCAAAGCAATGTGGCCTGCAGCAAATAAAGCTTCGGCGCCTGATGAGACCAGGCAAGCACACCCGGGAAAACGCCCTCCAGTACCACGACGGCCTCTCCCTCCGCGGGAATCTCCGCCTCCGCACAGCAAAAAGGCTGATCGGCCTCCGCAGGCGTATCATGTTCTTCCGGTTCCCCCGACGCACCTCCCTGCCAGGACTTAAGGCTGCCCTCCAACGCCACAAAGACGGCGCGGTCCGACAGATTACAGACAACCGCCTCAACCCTCCCGCTCCACACATCCCCCACGCGGGACGGCGTAAAATGCATCTCTTTGATATACACGTCCGGAAGGCTTTCCATCGCCGCCGGTCTGGTAATACCTCCATAGGTATAGTAATCGTTGGGAATATGCAGCGCGGAATGCTCCCCAAAGGTATTGTCCACATAGACCTCAAGCCGGTGGCTGCCCTTTTCCACATGCCTGATCACCGTGGAAAAAGGAGTGAACGCATTGTAATGGCGGGCAATCTGCCGGCCGTCCCAGAAGACATCCGCCGTATGACTGACCCCCTTGAATTCCAGCCGCAGGTTTCCCGCCTTTTCCACATAAACCTCCTGGCTGTAGCATCCCTTTCCCCTGTGGGACAGAAAATCCGGGTGCTGCTCCCAGCATCCCGGCACGGGCAGCCTGTAGCGCTTTTCAACGCCCTCCATGGAAAAATCCCACATACCGTCCAATTCTTTTACATTCCTGATACGGTGCCTGTCAAATAACCTGACCATCGTTTCTTCCTCCCATATGATATTTTACAGCGTTCCTGCCTCCGCCGGCCTGTCCTCCGCCCCTGCCCCTTTACTGCCTGCGATATTTACCGCAGCGGAAGCCATGAACCTTACAGCTATACAATAGCATGAAACTCACTGCCTGCACAATGACATCCACAGTTCTTTTTCGCCGCCATCCCCGGCAGTCTCTAAACCGCCTCATGACAGCCGACTTATGACAGCTGTCTCAAAAGCCTGAAAATATCCTCCCTCCCTGCCAGCCCGTGGGAAAACGCGGTGGCCCCGCCTGCAGCCGTGCCAAGCCTCAGCGCAAACCCATAATCGCAGCCTGCCGCTGCGTCCCAAGCCTGGCCGTCGGCAGCCGGCACACCCAGACAGCCTGCCACAAAGCCCGCCACCATAGAATCACCCGCGCCAACGGAGTTCCTGACCGTTCCGCTGCAGGCCCCGCAGACATGGACCCCGTTTCCTTCGTCAACCAGCACGGCGCCATCGCCTGCCCTGGACACAAGCACATTCACGGCTCCCATTCCCTTAAGCCTGCGCGCATATTCCACTATTTCTTCCGTGGTGTCGGGCTTTACCCCAAAGAGCTCTCCAAGCTCAAAATCGTTAGGCTTTACAAGAAAGGGCCTGTATTTCAACGTGTTCAGCAAAAGCTCTCCGGCAGCGTCCACCACCGCTCTCACCCTCCGCCCTTCCAGCTTCTCAAGAATTTTCTCATAAATATCCGGCGGAAGGGAGGGCGGAATGCTGCCGGAGAGAACGATGGTGTCGCCATCCCCGATTTCGTCCAGCATGGCAAAAAGCTCCTCCAGCTTTTCCGACGGTATGTCCGGTCCCTGCCCGTTCAGATCCGTCTCTGCGGAGGCTTTGATTTTCACATTGATTCTGGAAAAGCCCTGCTCCAGGCGGACAAAGCCTGTGTCAATGCCGCTGCCCTTAAGCCAAAGCTCAATCGCCTGACCGGTAAAGCCGGCCACAAAGCCAAGCGCCCTGGACCTGAGCCCCAGCTCCTTAAGCACAACGGACACATTGATACCCTTTCCTCCGAAAAAGATTTCTTCGCCCTTTGAGCGGTTTACCTCTCCCACCCTCACTGCCTCCATATGGATGCAATAGTCCACCGCCGGGTTAAACGTCACCGTATAAATCATAGCTTACTCCATTCAATCTGGTTAAAAAAGGTGTGACTATCCAAAGTCCCCGGAATAATTCCACGGTCCCGGACAGTCACACCTATTATTACATTATACCATAAGGATTGCAATACCGCCTTTACGCCTTCAGCACAGCAAAGGTCGTAGGCAGCATACCGCCGTCCTCCGCGGGCAGCAGGAACCCTTCCGCGTACAGCCTGCGCATGGGAGCCGAAATCGCATTCCCCAGTATGGTAAAATACGGCATCTGCGCCGCCTGCTTCTTTAAATGTGCAGGCACATGGTTTTTCAGAAGTCTTGCGTTTTCTTCAAACATTTCCCGGCATATTGCGACAATCTCCGACACAGGCTCCTCCAGAATAGCCCAGAGACGTCCGATCTGCTCCTCCGTGAAAACCGGTGCATTGACCGTTAAGTCTCCGTTCTTCTGTACCACATAGCCCCGGCTTACCATCTCCGCCGCCATCACCCTGTCATTTTCACTGAAATGCTCCGTTTTACCGGCTGCAATATCAAAGAAGACGTTGGTATGCAGCTTACTGTTAAAGAAATAATGATGCACAAATTTTCCGTTTACAGGAAAATCCATAAACTTTATATATCCCGCCTCATGATTAACCATCGCGTTGCCAAAAGACCATCCGACGCTTCTTTTCTCACCGGCTTCACGGCTGCCCGCCGTCTCCGCGCTTTCCTTCTCCGCTCCCCAGTGGAAGCCCCTGCTGCCAAACACATCCACGGGATAATCCAGCTCCACAGTCTCCTGAAATTTTCTGATCACCGCCTGCCACAGAAGCATACAAGCCGCCTGCCAACGAAATGTGTTCCCGTCCATATCCGCTCCGGCAAAGCCCAGAGAACGGATTTCCGCTTCCTTCCCAAGCACCGCCTGCTTTACCGCCCGGGCAATATTCTCCTTTAAATGCGCGGTTTTCTGCCCTGCCTCCCTCTTGAAATCTCTCGTAAAGATTACGAGATTGCAGTAATATTTACTGCCGTCCATGCGCAGCAGATCATACTCGCAGAGTTTTTTGATCTCGTTCTCTATATAAGGCAGCCCGACGCCTATCTCAAGGCTGATCTGCTCCGCGTTTAACCTGTCATTATAGCATGCAAACAGAATATTCTGTACCAGCCGGCTGTCGCATATATTGCCGTATTTATTCCAGTCACCCCAGAAAAAGCTGTCAAACTCCCTTGGATTATAGCTCTGTTCACCGTAGCTTCTCTCCATATTCATACCATCCTTTACTATTTTTCTCGATTTAAACAACAGATACTTCACCATTGACTCGCTGACGGAAAGAATGTCCGCGATCCTGGAACAGGGCTTATCCTCCAGATAATAGAGTATCGTGGCAGTCCGGTACTTCTCCGCCAAAAGCGCAAGCTCCCTGCGAAGCAGCATAATATCCGAATCCTCTCCCAAAACAGACTCAAAGGCGGCTTCTGCGCCCGTATCCTGCCCAAAATCATCCCCGTGGAAACCCTCAGCAGAACTTACCTCAAGGTTTTGCCGCTTTCTCCGGCACCACTGCCTGTAAACATTGCCTGCCACCGACCACATGAAACCGTAAAACGCCCTGTCATCCCGGATATTTGCCGCGGACCTGTAGATTTCAACCACAATGTCCTGAGCCAGATCCTCAGCGTCATACTGGCTTGATGTCCTTGACCTGCAATAAGAAAAAATGACCTTTGACACCTCTTTTATCTTTTCATCCAACTGCCGTCTTTCCAAAAAGCTTCCTCCTGCTTCCGCACCTGTAAGTTTAACATAAACCTTATAGCTTAAATATTCATTTTGTAATTTGAGTTTGCGCATCCCCTTTACATCTTATTAGTGACATAAATAAATAAACGGTTAAATATTTGCCGAAAATTTTTGCCGCAATTTTCTTGCGGCAAAAATTTTACGGATATATGGCTTTTCTCAATCTGACAAAATTCTGATTGCACGTTCTGTGTCTTCCTCGTCGAGCCCGTCTCTCAGCCTTGCTGTCAGAACACAGTGATTTTTTAAAGCCTCCTCGTCCATGGGCATATCGTCCAGCACCACAAAGCCTGTCGCCTCCCAATGCTCCTTCCACGATGTGGACAAGACAATTTCCGCCCCCGTGGTTTCGATAATTCTGCGCAGCAACGCCATCCTTGTGGGATCAAGCAGCACACCGGGCTCCCGGTGCAGACGGCAATAGGATGCCGAGTTCAGCACGCCGTCAAAATCAAGAAAAATGATTTTCATTTCTTGCTCTCCATTATTGCCGTATGCAGCTCCGAAAGCAGCTCATTGTACTGCAAGGTCCTTCCCTGATACCTGGCTGTGCCTACATGAAGCAACAAAGGAATTTCCTGCCCCTCAAAAGAGAAACTCCTCCCATTCATGACGCTGATTTTTTCCGCCACACCCTCCGCATAGCCCCGCTCCGCGCTCGCCGTAAGCATGGCAAACTCATCCCCGCCGATACGGAATATGACGTCCTCTGCGCCCGCGGCTTCCTCCATGCGCCGGAGTGTCTCCAGAATGGCAAGATCCCCCGCCTTGTGAGAAATGCCGTTAATATGTACCAACTGCGCAATATCGCAGCACACAAAATAACAATCCTTTCTGCTCCGGAACAGATCATACATTTCGCTGATATCTACCTGTTTGCGGCTACTCATAAAATTTTCTCCTTCCTCCAGGGCCACATTCAGCCTTGGAAACAACTCCAAATATCGGCGTCTTTCCCGAAATTCGGAAGGGTTACAGTTCCATATCTGTTTGAATGCACGAGTAAACGCCTCATGACTGCTGTAGCCGTATTCCAGCGCCACATCCATTATGCCGGACTTCGGATTCTCCCAGAGCTTCCTTGCGGCAAGGGTCATGCGCCTGCGGATCAGATATTCCCGGACAGACAGGTGATTTACATATCGAAAAAGCTTTTCCAGAGTGGACTTGGAACAAAAGCAGGCCATGGCAACGTCTTCCGTGTTCAGCTCCTCCTGAAGATGCTTTTCGATATACTCCAGCGCCGCTGCCAGGAGCTTCAGGTTTTCCGTTTTATTCATTTTTATTCCTCCTGTATGCTTTGGCGCATATACTAATTAAAGACCCCGCGGCTGACCGCAGGGCCTTTCTTGCGTTTTGCAACACGAACTGTTTTTGAACACAATGCTCTTTCTGCCCGCCGGACTCATGCACACAACGATATCATAAATAAATAATATCAGACAAAACCGTTATATGCTTGATTTTTTGAGTAAAGCTTGCAGTCATCTTTAGAAAATTCATGTATATTCTACAGATTCAGTCATAATCCACACTCATAAGGCAAAGCCCCTGGGCGGGCGCCGTGGGACCTGCCTTCTGCCTGTGGGGATTATTCAGCACCTCCTTCACCTGCTCTGCCGTCATTCTTCCGCAGCCTGCCTCCAAAAGAGTTCCCACCATAATGCGCACCATATTCTGCAGAAAGCCGTTGCCGTGGAAGGTGAACCGGATATATCCGTCCTCCCTATCAATATCAATTCCGTCCACACAGCGGACCGTGGATTTCTTCATCTTGGGATTTACACAAAAATTCCGGAAGTCATGGGTTCCCTTCAAAACCTCCGCCGCTTGGCGCATTAACTCCAGATCGGGCTTTTCTTCCAGAAAGGTACAGTACCTCCTGTCAAAGACAGGCTTTACATCCCCGTCGTAACAGGTATAACGGTAGGTCTTGCCAAGGGCGTTATAGCGGGCATGGAACCTTGGCGACGCCTCTCTAACCTCCGTCACGGCAATGTCCTCCGGCAGATACCGGTTTAAATAATCCCTGATATTCTCCGGGGTGAGTTCTGTCATCACCGCTGTCACAAGCTCTTGCTTATGACCGGCTCCGGGCTCCGCCTTTTGTTCAATCTCCTGCCCTGTCCCAGGCCGCAGTCCCAGTACGGCGTTGGCCGTCATACCTCTGGCATGAACCCCGGCGTCGGTACGTCCCGCGCCGATGACCTCCACCTCCCTGCCGCACATAAGGCTTAAAACGCTCTCCAGCTTGCCCTGAATCGTAACCTTGCCCGGCTGTCTCTGCCATCCGGCGTAACGGGTGCCGTCGTACTGAATGATCATTTTATAATTTCTCACGCCTCACACCTCTTTAAAAGCTCCTCCCAGCGTCTGTCCACCTCCTGCCGGAAGTCCTCGATAAGATGCTCGTTTCCCGAGGCAAACAAATGCTTAAAGCGTCCCTGCTTTCTCAAAAAGTCCTCCAGGGGAAGCTTTTTCTTGGGCTTGTAATTCAGTATCCACCTGCCCTCCACCACCTCAAACAAAGGCCAATAGCAGGTCTCCACGCCCAGTCTGCAGATCTCAATAATATCGTCAGTCTCATAGCGCCAGCCTCTGGGACAGGGAGCCATAATATTCAGAAACGCCGGACCGGGCGTGTAGATCGCTCTCTCGGACTTCACATACAGGTCCTTCATGTTGCCGATAAAGGTAGTCTGCGCCACATAGGGAATATTATGGGCGGCGATGACTGCCGCCAGGTCCTTGCGCGCCTGAGGCTTTCCGTCGGATACCCTGCCGCTGGGAGTAGTGGTGGTATCCGCATACAGGGGCGTGGCGGAGGAGCGCTGAATGCCCGTGTTCATATAGGCTCCGTTGTCATAGCAGACGTACACCAGGTCATGCCCCCTCTCCATCGCCCCGGACAGAGACTGCAGACCGATATCATAGGTGCCGCCGTCGCCGCCGAAGGTGATGAATTTGTATTCCGAGGAGAGCCTTCCCTTTTTCTTCAGGGCACGATAAGCCGTCTCCACCCCCGACAGGGTAGCCCCGGCATTCTCAAAGGCGCTGTGTATGTAGCTGTCCTCATAAGCCGTATAGGGATACATATAGGTAGATACCTCCAGGCAGCCCGTGGCGTTTCCCACAACCGCCCTGTCGCCTGGATGAAGCGCCTTCAGCACGTTCCTGACCGCAATGGAGCCGCCGCAGCCCGCGCACATTCTGTGCCCCGGCGCCAGACGCTCCTGCCTTTCCTGTATTTCTCTGAAATTAAATGCCTGTTGTTCCATAGGTTTTCTCCATTCTTCCTGCAATCCGAAAATTCCGAGGTTTTTACGGCAATACCGCGCAGCTTCCAAGGAACCTGGTTCTCATTCCTTGAGAGCTTATATGCTTTTTGACATTATTCGCGCAGTCCCAGATAAACGTACTCAGGGAAGCTTATCTCCCCGGCGGCAAGCTTCTGCAGCTTATCAAATACGTCCTCCATATCCTCAACCCTGACGTCCCGCCCGGACAGACCGTACATAATGTTGACCGTCTCCGCCGCAGCCTTCTCCCTGTACAGCGCGGCGCCTACCTCCGCGCCCAGCGGACCGCCGCAGCCGCTGTAGCTCTCCGCCCTGTCCATAATGCCGATTGCCCTGCAGTGTTTTAATGCCCTGGCGATCTCCTCGCCGGGGAAGGGGCGGAACACCCTTATTTTCAAAAGCCCTGCCTTAATTCCCTTCTCCCGCAGCAAATCGATGGCATCCTTTGCCGTTCCGCACACGGAGCCGATTGCCACCACCGCGTATTCGGCGTCCTCCAGCCTATACTCCTCAAAAAAGCCGTAACGCTGCCCTGTGACAGCCTCAAATTCCTCCGCCACATCCAGGATGACCTGCTTCGCGCGCTTCATTGCCTCCGCCTGCGCCTTCTTTGCCTCCATGCAATAGCTTGAAACCGCGTAGGGACCTACCGCCATGGCTTCATCCTCCTTCAGAAGATAATGCTCCGGCTGATACTCGCCAACAAACTTCCTGATGGGCTCGTCATCCCACAGGGTAATGTTTTCTACGGCATGACTGGTGATAAACCCGTCCTGACAGATCATAACCGGCAGATGCACATCCCTGTGCTCCGCAATGCGGTGTGCCTGCAGGAAATTGTCATATGCCTCCTGATTGTTCTCTGCATAGATCTGAATCCAGCCGGAATCCCTTGCCCCCATGCTGTCGGAATGCTCCGCATTGATATTTAAAGGGCCTGTCAGACCTCTGTTTACCACCGCCATCACGATGGGCAGGCGGCTGGACGCCGCCACATACAGCACCTCCCACATCAGCGCAAGACCGCAGGAGGACGTGGCCGTGATCGCCCTTACCCCCGCGGCGGAGGCGCCCATGGTGGCGCTCATGGAGCTGTGCTCACTCTCCACCGGGATAAACTCTGTATCTATCTCCCCGTTTGCGATCATGGAAGCCACAAACTGAGGAATCTCCGTAGATGGAGTGATTGGAAACGCCGGCATGACATCGGGATTTACCTGCCTGATGGCATACGCCACCGCCTCATTGCCGGACATACGTGTTCTCTGCGACATAAAATTCTCCTATTCAAGACTGTTTTTGTGATTCCGATTTATATATTTTGGTTTTTTCGTTTCGGTTTTTTATAATCCCTTTATTAATTCCTTTTTACTATTTGCCCTCCTGCATGGAAATCGCGCCGAAGGGGCAGGCCTTCGCGCAGATGCCGCAGCCCTTGCAGTGGTCGTAATCGAATTCCTGCCTTTTATTATTCTCTACAGGGATACAGCTGTCAGGGCAGTAAGGCACACACAGCAGGCACTGCCTGCACTTTTTCTCGTCCAGCACGGGGGTCTGTGTCCTCCACTCCCCGGTATGAAACTGCCTGGACGTGGCAGGCTCATAGATCTGCAAGCCCTCCGTCATATCCTGCCATTTTGATTTTTCGTTGATGTCTTCCGCTTTTACTGACATTGTACTACCTCCTCCAGAGCAAGCCTAAGCGCCTTCAGATTACCCTCCAGAACCTCCGGCTTTCTTGCAAATTTATGCTGCAGAGAGCTTTCCATCTCTCTCAAAAACACATCTATATCCATCACCTCGGAAATTTTTACCATCGCCGCAAGCATGGGCGTGTTGGGAAAATACTGCCCCAGGGTCTCCATGCTTACCTTATGGGCGTCTATTATGTATACCCTTCCCGGATACCCCTTTAAGAGAGGAAGTATTTCTTCTTTGGGCTTTCTGGTATTGACCAGAATCCCGCCGTCCGGCTTTAACCCCTCCGTCACATCCACGGAGTACAGCAGCGTATCATCCACCACTGCCACAAAATCCGGATCATAAATATTGGAGTGTACCCGGATTTCATTGTCGCTGATACGGTCGTAAGCGGTAATAGGCGCTCCCATTCTCTCCGGACCATACTCCGGAAATCCCTGTACATGCTTCCCCGCCTGAAATGCCACGTCGGCAAGCAGCAGTGCCGCCGTCTTGGCTCCCTGCCCCCCTCTCCCGTGCCACCTGATTTCTGTCAAATGTCTCATCCTGCTTCATCCTTTCCTAGTTTTCTGAGCCTTACGGAGTCCCTTCCTCAATCCCTGCTTAAACTCGATGGAGTCTGACCCATCCCGGACAAAAAATATCCTGATTGAATCATCTCCTGATTGAACGCATTGTCAGCGGAATAAATGCGCATCCGGAGGCACAACTTAAAAAAGCTTCCGCCGTAAACGGCAGAAGCTCATTCCTTCACTCGCAATCCCATTTACGACATACCAGCATATGCGTCCCCTTTGACGGGAGGAAACCGTCGGCATCTATTCGCTCGCGCTTTCGTGCCGCTGCTCGGGAGGGATCTTCCCATCGCTTTACTCGGACCGCCTCTCAGCTTTCAGCGGCTCTCTGTGACCTTTCACGCCATAGTACTGTCTCCGTCAATGCATTTATCCCGGAAACCCAAAAGCCTGGATTCCGACTTACACTTTATTATAGTGGCGCGTTGAAACAATGTCAATACAAAATTACAGGCAGTCCTGAAAAGTACGTAATTTCGACTTTTCAAAATACTTCTCTGCTTGAAGCTCGCTTATTCCAAACCTTTTTATCAGCTTTGCAATGATTACTTCTTTCTTGATGCCATTTTCAACATTGTCAAGAATCAGAACCTCTATTCCTTTCTCTATTCCTTTCTCTATTCCTTCTTCAATTCCCTCCGCTCTGCCTCTCGCATATTCCTCTATACGTATGGCCTGTCTGGCCGCCTCCTCATCATATTCATAGATGCTCATGCGCTTTACCTCCGCTTTGTTTGCCAGAAGAAAATTCTTTAGGATTCCCTCGTCAATGCACTCGTCCACCGCCCGATCAACTGCCTTTTCCATAGGCATGGCGGCAGCATACCCTCTGACTCTGTCCACATATTGCATATACTCGTCCAGTGTCCGGCAATGCTTCTTCAGCTCTGTATTATATCCCTTGTTAATATTCAAGATTAAAGCCCTAAGCTCCAGCTGCGGCTCGCTATCCTGCAATCGAAAGGCGTCAGAAAGCCTCATAACCCTTCTCTCAGGATACGGGCTCTTTCCGTTATAAAACACGACAAAGTGCGGTGCAGGAAGCAGTACCTGCCGGCTGCCGTATATATTTTCTCCCGCGGTGAGCCTGCCATATTCTTCAGTCACATATTGCAGAAAACGAAACGGCATATTGAGATTCACGGTAGATTGGTGTTCATACAGGTACAGATGAAAATCCACCAGAAACGCCAGATCATTTTTGACTCCCATATAAATAGCGTTTTCCAATGTCACAATCTCCAGCAGCTCCGGATCTTCGCAGTTTCTTCCGCTGACCGCATTATACAGTTCCAGGAGATGCTCCCTGTCGCAAAACAGCATTCTGAAAATCGTATCCTTGTACTGCTTTCTTACCTGTTTTTTTCCTTGTGCCCCTTCCTGTTTCCCCTTTTTCTTTTTCATCGCTCCTCCTTCTCATGGAATCCGAAGGAAAAACGGCTGCCGCAAACATGCCGCGCCGACATATGCCGGCAGACATCAAAAATCAAAGCCCTCGCAGCAAGCTGCGGGGTATTTGACCCTCGCGGCATTCGCCAAATGGATGCTGACGCATCGGCTTGGCTCATTGTTTGCAGGGATAAATTTCATCTTCCTCCTGCCAAAGGCTTTCCCGGAATCCATGCCTAATTAATAATGTGGAATAAAAGCACAGATTTCATTGAAGCCATACAGGAGAACTCCCGGTTGCGAACAGCTTAGGCTGCCAGAGATCCAAAGAATATATGCTTTGTATTTATTCTATCACAATACAAATATATATGCAATATTTTTATTCAGCAATTTGCACTCCAAAATTTTGCTCAGCTCCCCGTCTGGTCTGCCGTCAATATCTTAAGAAACCTGCTGCCGTACCTTTCGTATTTCAGCTCCCCCACACCGGACACCATAAGCATTTTTTCTTTTGTATCCGGCATTTTTTCGCACATGTCAATAAGCGTTTTATCCGAGAAAACCACATAAGGAGGCACGCCCTCCTCCCTGGCGATCTCCAGACGCAGCGCCCGCAGGGTCTCAAAGCATTCCCTCTGGCGCTTGTCCAGGCTGTCCGCAGGCCGTCCCTTGGGGGCTTTTTTATGGCTGTAGGTAGCCACCAGATCCGTCTGGACGCCGGGAATAAAGACAGGCTCCGCAGGCACCCTCTCCGGTTCTGCCTTACACACGCAGCAGGAGCAGTTGCCGCAATCCTCAGTCCTCCATTCCCCGAAATAGCGGAGAATGTAGGTGCGCAGGCATTTCCCCGTGGTGCTGTAAAAGGTCATTTTCTTCAATCTTTCCTCATCCCGCCTGCGAATCTCCTCCAGCTCCTGTTCTGTGAAATCCTCCGTGTTCTGCTCCTTGTTTTGAATCAGATAGCGGTTGATCATCACATCCTGGGGGGAATACAGCAGAATGCACTCCGCCTCCTCCCCGTCGCGTCCCGCGCGCCCTGCCTCCTGATAATAATTCTCCATGCTCTGAGGCATATTGTAGTGCAGCACATAGCGGACATTGGACTTGTCAATTCCCATTCCGAAGGCGTTTGTAGCCACAACGATGGATTTTTTGTCGTATATAAAATCATCCTGGTTCCGCCTTCTCTCATCGGCGGAAAGCCCTGCGTGGTATTTTGTCACCGGCATGTCATTCTCCCACAAAAGCCCGTAAACCTTTTCCACATTTTTTCGCGTGGCGCAGTAAATAATGCCGCTTTCCCCGCTGTGCGCCTTTACATAACGCAGCAGGTACGCATCCTTTTCCTTTACCTTTTCCACGCCGAAAAAAAGGTTCTTCCTGTCATAGCCCGTGATTAAAAGCTGCGGTCTCTGAAGCTCCAGCGTGTTCAGAATATCGTCCTTTACCGTCTCGGTTGCAGTCGCCGTAAAAGCGCCAAGCACCGGCCTGTCCGAAAACCCCTTCACAAACTGTACAATTTTCAGATAGCTGGGGCGGAAATCCTGCCCCCATTGGGAAATACAGTGCGCCTCGTCCACCGCCACCATGCTGATATCCACATTGCTGGCAAAATGCTGAAAACCATAGGTTTCCAGGCGCTCCGGGGCCACATAGATGATTTTGTACTGCCCCCGCTCCGCAAGCAGCAGCGCCTTGCTTATCTGATTTTCCGTCAGTGAGCTGTTTATGTATGCGGCATGTACGCCCGCCTGGTTCAGTGTCTGAACCTGATCCTTCATCAGAGAGATAAGCGGAGATATGACCAGGGTAATTCCGGGCAGCATCAGCGCCGGCACCTGATAGCAGATCGATTTTCCCGCCCCGGTGGGCATGATGCCCAGCACGTCCCTGCCGCTCAAAATGCTGTCAATTAAGAGCTCCTGTCCTTCACGAAAGGAATCGTAGCCGAAATATCTTTTTAAAACCGTAAATTTGTCCATGTTAAAGCCTTTTCCGCGTCCTTTCTATACTTTAAAAAGTAATTATATCGAAATCAGGAATTTAAATCAAGTGTGAATTATTGTATACTAATATATATTTTTATTCTGTTATTTAAACTTATACGGAGGATTGATTATGAGCAACATCGAATTTGACAATCTTGGCGCACAGGTAAAGGAACTCCGCATTCAGATGAAGCTGACTCAGGCAGAGGTGGCAGAAGCGTTGAATGTGACTCCCGGTTACATCAGCAACGTTGAAAACAACAGAACCGCCATGTCCCTTCGCGTACTGATCTATTATGCTAAACTGATGAACATTTCCCTGGACTCCCTGATTGGAAGAATTGAGCCGGAATACCGCAAAAACGCTTTGGATAACGAGCTTCTGGAGCTTGCCTCCAAGCTTGATGACAACCAGAAAAAGAAGCTGATCAAGACCATTAAGCTCTGGATGTGATTCCCGATTTTATCACCGGAAGCAGCAACGGGGAAGCGGATACTGTTATGGTTTCGCATCCCCCTTTTTACAGCAGACACAGATTATATTTCATTCTTCTTATAAATCTAACCGGCAGACGCCAGACAGGAAACGGAAGGTTTTTCATGAATTGCGATTCAACACATCCGCTGAAATATTACCTTGCCCCCATGGAGGGGCTCACCACATATGTCTTTCGCAGGGCATATCACAAATATTTTGGCGGTATCGACAAATATTTCACCCCTTTTATTGCAAACAGAAGTTTAAGCAGCCGGGAGCGAAACGAGCTTCTCCCGGAGCACAACGTCGGCATGAGGCTTGTACCGCAGATCCTCACCAACCGCGCCGACGAATTTCTGGAAATTGCCGGGCAGGCTGCCGACTACGGTTATGACACCGTGAACCTCAACCTTGGCTGTCCCTCCGGCACGGTAACCGCCAAAAAACGCGGTGCAGGCTTCCTTGAATTTCCGGAGGAATTAAAGATATTTTTAGATACCGTCTATGAAAGATGCCCCATAAAAGTCTCTATAAAAACAAGGATCGGCGTCAGGGATATCGGCGAATGGGAGCAGCTTTTAAAGCTTTACGCGGGCTATCCCATGGAAGAACTGATTGTTCACCCACGCCTGCAGATGGAGTTCTATACGGGACGCCCTCACAGGGACGCGTTCCGCCGCGCCAAGGAGCAGCTGTCTGTGCCTCTCTGCTATAACGGAGATATCGTATCGCCAGAAAGCCTTGCCTCGTTATTAAAGGAGCTGCCCTCCGTAGATACCGTCATGATCGGCAGAGGCGTTTTGCAGTATCCTTATCTTCCCGGGCAGCTGAAGTCCGGCGCCGCAAGCGGCAGCGCCGAGAATTCCCTCTCCACTCTCCGCGCCTTTCACGGCGAGCTTCTGGAGGGCTATCGGGAGATCATGTCCGGAGACCTTCCCACCCTGCACAAAATGAAGGATTTCTGGACCTTTTTCAGCTGCGGCTTTGAGTCCCCAGAAAGGTACCTGAAAAAAATACGCAAAGCTGTCAAAATAGCCGATTATCAGGCGGCTGTCAACGAACTGTTTCAGGCATGCGGGTACCGCCCGTTTACATTGGCCGGCCGCGTCTGATACTGCCGGCTTCTTTATGCGGCACCACCCCATGCTGACGGCTTACCTTTTCTGACGGTATATGATGCCGCAGCTATTACATTCCGAGACGAAGAATGAGCCGTTATCCTCCCTCACAAGCAAAAGCCTGCCGCAGCTGGAACAGCTCCTGATCCTGACGTCCGTACCGCCTTCCGTCTCCGGTTCCGGCACAGGCTCCTCCGCGCCGAACAGGCTCAGCTGCCCGTCATCTTCATAGTTTTCAAACAACCCTATATCCATTCCACATTCCTCACGAATCCATTGGCTGCATATTTCACTTATCCCGGGAAACAGCCTCACCTTATATCAGGCATATCGATGGTCAGCTCCACAGGGCAGTGGTCAGAGCCCATAATATCCGTGTGGATCGCCGCTCCTGAAAGCCTGTCCTTCAGGCCCTCCGACGCCAGGAAATAATCGATGCGCCACCCTGTATTCTTCGCCCGCGCCTGAAACCGATAGGACCACCAGCTGTAGACATTTTCCACATCGGGATAAAAATAGCGGTAGGTGTCCACAAACCCGCTGTTCAAAAGCTCTGTCATCCTGCCCCGCTCCGCGTCCGTAAAGCCGGGATTATTGTGGTTTGTCTTTGGATTTTTCAAGTCGATCTCCTTATGTGCCACATTCATGTCTCCGCAGACAATAACGCCCTTCCCGGCGGCAAGCTTATTTAAATAATCCCGGAAGGCATCCTCCCACTGCATACGATAGTCCAGCCTTTTCAGCTCATCCTGGGAATTGGGTGTGTAAACCGTCACCACATAAAAGCTGTCATACTCCAGGGTAATGACCCTGCCCTCATGATCATGCTCCTCAATACCCATTCCGTATGTGACAGCCGCAGGTTCGTGTTTTGTAAAGACCGCAGTGCCGGAATAGCCCTTTTTTTCCGCGTAATTCCAATATTGAAAATATCCGGGCAGCTCCATCTGAATCTGCCCCTCCTGAAGCTTCGTCTCCTGCAGACAGAAAATGTCCGCATCCAGCTTCCGGAATTCCTCCATAAAATTTTTGCCCATAACCGCCCGCAGACCGTTCACATTCCATGAAATAAGTTTCATTTTCCCGCTATCCGCCTTTCGCCTTTTTATATCGGTTCCAATCCGCTATGTAACCTCCCCGCAGACTGCCTTTTTAATTATACGCTAAAAACAGGTCATTCTACAAGGAAAAAA
>ERZ808051.1324-NODE-1324-length-17067-cov-3.738670_pt1 | contig 17067 bp, 11 predicted proteins | sample MGYA00380199_ERZ808051 | MGnify/ENA primary metagenome ERZ808051 (study PRJEB31490, sample SAMN06133391) | mouse gut metagenome | isolation source: J11 | host: mice | place: China: Chengdu | collected 2015-05 ...
TGGCGGCGGGCGATTCGCGGATGAGTACGCTTTTGGGCAAGCTTATGGCACTAAAGGCGCTGGGGCGCAAAGAGGAGGCGGATGCCGTTTCAGCAAAGATTGCCACGATGCAGCCGGACAATGATGACGAAGTTTTTGCGGGGGCGCTTGCCGCCTATTCAATCGGGGATTACGATACGGCAAAGCCTGCGCTTGAGCGACTTTCGCTTGGCGGTATGCTAAGGGCGGATTATTATCTGGCTCAAATTGCTATTTTGCAGCAAAATTATACGCAGGCGGTCGGATATCTTAGAAAACTTGAGGAAGCGGGCGCAAAAGATGCCGAATTTTATTATCAGATGGCAGTGTGCCTGGTACATGGGGGGCAGTATGCCGAGGCGGAAAAGTATTACGGGAAACTTTTGGATTTGGAAGATGCATCCTATGCGCGCAGACAGGAGAAACTTTATATTGTACTGTTAGAAAAGCAGGGGCGCTATGCGCAGGCTTTGGAACGGATGGAAAAATATATAAAAGACTATGTTACGCAGCAGGATGAGGAATATGAGGAAGCACAAAAAGAGTATGAATTCTTAAAGCGCATCCAAAGTGAGTAGAGAAGGTGAGGGAATATGGCGGAATTATATGAAGTGAAACAGGAGAGGGAGAAGGTAATTTTAGTCGGCGTAAAAGAACAGGAAGACGACGATACGGAAAAATCCCTTCTGGAATTAATGGAGCTGGCAAAAACGGCGCAGGCGGACACTCTTGCGACTTTTATCCAGAACAGGGAGAGTGCGCACCCGGGCACTTACATCGGCAAGGGCAAGATTGAGGAGGTGGCGCAGGTGGTGCGTGAACTTGGCGCGGACGGGATTATCTGCGATGACGAGCTCTCCCCCGCCCAGATGAAAAACCTTGAGGCGGCACTTGGCTGCAAGGTGATGGACCGCACGATGCTGATCCTGGATATTTTTGCGCAGCACGCGGTGACCAGGGAGGGGAAAATCCAGGTGGAACTTGCGCAGCTAAAATACCGCCAGACAAGGCTTATTGGTATGGGGGACGCATTGTCAAGGCTCGGCGGCGGGATCGGCACCAGGGGACCTGGCGAGAAAAAACTTGAGGTGGACAGGCGGCTTATCAAGAGCAGGATTGCGCAGCTAAACCACGAGCTATCCGAGGTAAAGAAAAACCGCGAGGTAGCGCGCAGCCTGCGCAGTAAAAACCCCGTCCCGGTGGTTGCGATTGTCGGCTATACCAATGCGGGAAAATCAACACTCTTAAACTATCTGACGGGCGCGGGCGTGCTCTCGCAGGATATGCTCTTTGCCACGCTCGACCCTACGACAAGGAACCTGAAACTTGCGGGGGGAGAAGAAATCCTGTTGACGGATACCGTGGGCTTTATCCGCAAGCTGCCGCACCACCTTGTGGATGCATTCCGCTCCACATTGGAGGAGGCGAAATATAGCGACCTGATATTGCATGTGGTGGACGCTTCGGGCGAGGAGGCTGAAACACAGATGCATGTGGTCTATGAAACACTTTACCAGCTTGGGATCAAGGATAAAACGGTGGTCACTGTCTTTAATAAGATGGACTTAGCAGACCCTGACCGGATGATAAAAGACCGGAGGGCAGATTGTGCAGTGCGGATTTCAGCGAAAACAGGGGAGGGTGTTGAAAAGCTTTTAGAGAAGATCGGGGAGATATTAAGAGAAAAACGAGTACTGTTAGAGAAAGTTTTTTTATACAATGAGTCCGGGCAGATTGCGCTGGTTAGAAAATATGGTCAGATTTTGGCGCAGGAGTACCGTGAAGACGGGATATTCGTAAGCGCCTACGTGCCGAAGGAACTTTACCACTCCCTTGTAGGATAGCGGAGGGATGTCGAAAAAACCACAATATATTGTGGTTATAAGCACAAGTACAAAATATATGCTGTAGTGAGCCTTGACGAAAAGGATGGGACATGCTACAATGAAAGGTGGGCGGACTCTTAAATTTAAGGAGCCGTCCACACTGTATTTGTGCACTGCCTAAAACAGTGTGGGTTGGTAAAAAAAGGCAGTGCAGAAATGAGGATGCTATGTTTCAGGTGGTAAAAAGAGATGGGGAGATTGCAGAATTTGATTTGAAGAAAATCAGTGCGGCAATTACAAAAGCGTTTGATGCGACAAACAAGATGTACAATTCGGATATCATTGACCTTCTGTCGCTGCGTGTGACTTCGGATTTCCAGGGCAAGGTGAAGGAGGGCGCGGTGAGTGTTGAGGATATCCAGGATAGTGTGGAGCATACCCTGGAGCAGTCAGGCTATACCGATGTGGCAAAAGCTTATATTCTGTACCGGAAGAACCGCGAGAAGCTGCGCAATATGAAATCGACCATCCTTGATTATAAGGAGATTGTGGACAGCTATGTGCGCGAGGAGGACTGGCGCGTAAAGGAAAATTCTACCGTGACCTATTCGGTCGGCGGGCTTATCCTGCACAATTCAGGCTCCATCACGGCGCACTACTGGCTGTCAGAAATCTATGATGCGGAGATTGCGCAGGCGCACAGGAACGCGGATATACATATACATGACCTCTCGATGCTGACCGGGTACTGCGCGGGCTGGTCCCTGAAACAGTTGATAAAGGAGGGGCTTGGCGGAATCCCGGGAAAGATTACATCAGCCCCGGCCAAACATCTCTCGACACTCTGCAACCAGATGGTCAATTTTTTAGGCATTATGCAGAACGAGTGGGCGGGCGCGCAGGCATTTTCTTCCTTCGATACATATCTTGCCCCGTTTGTAAAGGTGGACGGGCTCTCCTACGAAGATGTAAAGCAGTGCATCCAGTGCTTTGTCTACGGTGTAAACACGCCGAGCCGCTGGGGGACACAGGCACCATTTTCCAATATCACACTTGACTGGACTGTTCCGGATGACCTGGCTGAACTGAACTGTATCGTCGGCGGCAGGGAAGTGGACTTTAAATATAAGGACTGCAAAAAAGAGATGGATATGGTCAACAAAGCCTTTATCGAGATTATGATCGAGGGGGATGCGAACGGGCGCGGTTTCCAGTACCCGATCCCGACTTATTCCATCACAAAAGATTTTGACTGGTCGGACACGGAGAATAACCGCCTGCTGTTTGAGATGACCGCGAAATACGGGACTCCATATTTTTCCAATTACATCAACAGCGACATGAAACCGAGCGATGTCCGTTCCATGTGCTGCCGACTGCGCCTTGACCTTCGGGAACTGCGCAGGAAAACGGGCGGGTTCTTTGGCAGCGGGGAGAGTACCGGGTCCGTCGGCGTGGTAACATTGAATCTGCCGCGCATTGCCTACCTTGCATCGGATGAGAGGGATTTTTTTGTGCGGCTTGACCGCATGATGGATCTTTCCGCCCGCTCGTTAAAGGTTAAGCGGGAGGTAATTACAAAGCTGTTAAATGAAGGACTTTACCCGTATACAAAGCGCTACCTTGGCACATTCTCAAATCATTTTTCCACAATCGGGCTGGTTGGGATGAATGAAGTCGGTTTAAATGCCCGTTTCCTCGGGCAGGATATGACACACAGGGCAACGCAGGAATTTGCTGCAAAGGTATTAAACCATATGAGGGAGCGCCTTAGCGACTATCAGGAACAGTATGGTGATCTGTATAACCTTGAGGCAACGCCGGCGGAATCGACAAGCTACCGTCTGGCAAAACATGATAAAAGCCGCTTCCCGAATATTAAAACTGCCGGGAAGGAGGGGGATGCGCCGTACTACACGAACAGTTCCCATCTCCCGGTAGATTATACGGAAGATATCTTTGCGGCGCTCGATATCCAGGATGAGCTGCAGACGCTCTACACATCGGGGACGGTGTTCCACGCTTTCCTCGGAGAGAAGCTTCCTGGCTGGCAGGCGGCGGCGAAGCTGGTGCGTGCGGTTGCAACAAATTACAAGCTGCCCTACTATACGATTTCGCCGACCTACTCGATCTGCCGCGAACACGGCTATCTGTCCGGGGAGATTTATTCCTGCCCGAAATGCGGCGCGTCAACAGAGGTTTACAGCCGCATAACAGGCTACTACCGCCCTGTGCAAAACTGGAATGTTGGCAAGGCGCAGGAGTATAAAAACCGGAAAGTTTACGACCTGTCGGAATGGGAAAGAAAAAGAGCCGGTGATGGGGTGCAGCCAGGAATTGCACTTGATCTTGAAAGTGGCGGGGACTGCGCGCTCTTGGATGGAATTTATCTTGTGACCACAAAAAATTGTCCGAACTGCCGCCTGGCAAAGAATTTTCTTTCGGGGATTGAGTACACGGAACTTGATGCCGAAAACAACGCCAAACTTGTTGAGAGTCTTGGCATAAAACAGGCACCAACGCTTGTTACAGTCCAGGAGGGTGTTGTTTCGCTGTACGCGAACGCATCCAAAATAAGGGCGTTTGTTTCGGCAATGTAAAATTAAAATTAATACAGTGAGTTTTGTCAGTAAGTCCCGCCGTGATGGCGGGACTTGGCAACTTTTATCCAGGGAAAGGAGGCGCTATGGGAAAGATTACCATTTTGCCGGAAACGACGAAGAACCCGGTCACATTGATTGGCAGGCGCGCGGGCGTGTGCTGGGGCGGGGATGTGGAGGATGAAGAAAAAAACTACAGGCGCGGGATGGACTGCATTAAGTCAAACCATGGCAGGACACTTGAATACGTCAATGTCGAGATGATCCTCGACGGATACAGTGCAAGGGTGATCCGCGAGTGGTACACCCATATCGGGGGCGCGCCGACCAGATTGCAGTCGAGCACGCGCTATATTAATTACCAGAAGGGATTTGACTATATCACACCGCCCGCCATAGCGAAGGATGATGACGCGAGGAAAGCTTATGTGCGCGCGATGGACGGTATTCTGGAATCATTAAAGGAATTGGAAAAAATTGGAATACCGAGGGAGGATTCCGCGATGCTTCTTCCGCTTGGCATGGCGACAAGGATTGTGGACAGGCGCAATCTGCGCAATCTTGTCGATATGAGCAGACAGCGGATGTGCGCGCGGGCATACTGGGAATACAGGGAACTGTTTTCGGATTTGTGCCGGGAGCTAAAAGGATATTCGGGGGAGTGGGAATGGGTGGTGGAACACCTTTTTATGCCAAAATGTGATGCAACCGGATATTGTACGGAAAAGAAATCCTGCGGGAGGGCGCGCAGGAGGGAGGAAGCAGAATAGAAGGGGAGTGATTAAGGGGGCGCGGCGGTGATGGGGGAGATTACAACACTTTGTTATATTGAGCGGGACGGGCAGTATCTGATGCTGCACCGGGTAAAGAAAAAGGAGGATATCAACGCCGGCAAATGGATTGGCTTAGGCGGGCATATCCTTCCCGGCGAGAGCCCGGATGACTGTGTGGTGCGCGAAGTTTTGGAGGAGAGCGGTCTTAGGCTTACCTCGTATCGGATAAGGGGAATCATTACCTTTTGCCAGGAGGGGCGGGAGGCGGAGTATATGTTTTTGTATACCGCGGATGGTTTTGAGGGGGTTCTAACGGAATGTGACGAGGGGGAACTTTCGTGGGTTCGGAAGGAACAGGTATTTAAACTGCCGCTCTGGGAGGGGGATAAGATATTTCTCAGGCTGCTTTTAGAAGATGGGGATTTTTTTTCACTCAAGCTGTGTTACAGGGGGGATTTGCTTGAGGGGGCAGTACTGAATGGGAAAAGTCTTGACAGTTTTCGGATAACCCTGTAAAATATGGATGGTATGTCTGCAAGAAGTGACACTCCGAAAGGCTTGCTTTGCGGAGTGTTTTTGCGTTTGCGGGGTAAGAGGAAATATGGAAAAGAGGAATAAAAGATGCAGGAATATAACAAAAACCTTCAGAGGGTTATGGTGGAAATAAAAAAGGTAATTATCGGGAAGGACAGTATTATTGAGAAGGTGCTGATGGCGATTTTGGCGGGCGGACATGTCCTGATTGAGGATATCCCGGGAGTTGGAAAGACCACACTTGCACTTGCAATCTCGAAAGTTTTACAGCTTGATTACCGCAGGATGCAGTTTACCCCGGATGTGCTTCCCGGCGATGTGGTGGGTTTCCAGATGCTTACTGCGGACGGGAAGATGCAGTACCGACCGGGCAGTATTATGTGCAATCTTTTTCTGGCGGATGAGATAAACCGCACTTCCTCCAAAACACAGTCGGCGCTGCTTGAGGTGATGGAGGAGGGCAATGTGACGGTGGACGGTGTGACAAGACCGCTCCCCACCCCCTTTGTCGTTATTGCAACGCAGAATCCGATCGGTTCGGTCGGCACCCAGATGCTGCCGGAATCACAGATGGACCGCTTTATGGTAAGGCTTACGATGGGTTACCCGGATATTGCGAGCGAGATCGGGATGTTGAAGGACAGGGAGGAGGGAAATCCCCTTGACCGGGTGGAAAACATTCTTGGAAGGAAGGAGCTTCTTCTGATGCAGGAGGCGGTGGAGAATACCTATATCCACGATGCAGTGTACAGCTATATTGCAGCGCTGGTACAAAAAACCAGGGAGAATGATATGCTTGCCCTGGGTGTTAGCCCGCGCGGGACAATCGCGCTCGCGAATATGGCAAAAGCGGCTGCTTATATGGCGGGGCGCGATTACGTGATACCGGATGATGTAAGGAAGGTGTTTGGCGATGTGGTAAAGCACAGGATGCTTCTCGCGCCAAAGGCAAGACTGAACCGGACGACGATGGACGATGTGGCAGCAGGTATCCTTTCGGCGGTTTCCGCGCCGCGCCTGCACAAAAAAGCATAAGGGGAAGGCGGCATGGGGGATTAAAATGATAAAGCGTAAATTGGCGTATCTCGGTCTTCTGGCAATTTTCTGGCTGGTCATGCACCTCTATCTGTTTCCGGCAACCGCCATCCTTTTTTATATGCTCCTGGTGTTCCTTCCAATCCTGTTTTTGGTATTTTGTGTGGGGACTTTCAGGATGAAGGTCGTTGTGGAGATTCCGGTGCAGGTTGTAAAAAAAGGGGAGCTTTTCTGCCTTCGTTTCCGCGTGAAGGGCAGGCAGCTACTTCCGGCAGGGGCTGTTGTGGTATGGCTTTTGCATCGAAATTGCGCGACGGAAAAATGGAAAAAGAAGAAGCTTGTATTTTCGCCGGACGGGGAGGACGGATACGAATTATATGCCGAGTCGGAATACTGCGCGCAGTTTGCATTTTCCGTGAAGAAGGCAAAAATCTATGATATGTTCCAGATTTTTTCAAAGAAAATTCCCGTGGTGGAATGCGGGATATTTGAGGGGGGCGTAACCGTGCTGCCGGAGGCGTATGCCATGGAGGGAAGGCCGGTAAAGCCAAATCCCAATGTTATGGTGGAGGGGGAGATCTATTCGGGTGTGAAAGGCGGAGACGATGCCTCGGAGCTTTTCGATATCCGCACCTATAACCCGGGGGATAAGCTTAACCGCATCCACTGGAAACTTACGGGTAAGTTTGGGCAGATTATGGTTAAGGAATTTGGTCTTCCGGTGGATTGTTCCGTTCTGATTTTTCTGGATTATGGTTTTCATAAAGATATGGGGGAATTTTTAAAATGCAGGGATGCCCTGCTCTGTGCACTTTTCTCCTTGTCGGGGACATTAAGCGCGCAGGGGCAGGTTCATTATATCGCGTGGAATGCGCCAGGCGGACAGAATGAAAAGCACAAAATTTCCGCTCCCGAGGATTTCTATGAAACGGTGGGGCTTTTGCTGCGGGAGGCTGCGGGAAGAAAACCTGTGAATGGGACGGCGCGCTATCTGGCAGAGTATGGAGAAAATCAGTACAGCAATATTTTTTATTTGTCGGCGGATAAAGCACCGGGGGAAGGGCTTTTACTGATGGAGCAGGCGCGCAAGTCGGCGTGGCTTTCGGCTCTTTTGTTCTGCGAGAGGGAAGCGATGCAGGAAGTGGAGGAATGTCTGCCCGCGGATGTGGATATCCTGTATTTTGGCACCGATGAATTAAAGGAGGAGCTTGGCTCTGCCTTTTTGGCGGGAGGGAATTATACATGGCAGGGGAATTAGAATTCAGCGAGGAAATGAGGGTACAAAGGGAATTGCAAAGGACGGGGAAATATGGCAGGGCAGCATACCGCGCGCTGCTGCTTCTTTTCCTGTGGATTGAGATGACTTTTATTATGGGGTGCCTGATTACGCTGCTAGAAATCTCCTGCCCAATGCGCCCGCTTTTTTATGCGGGGGCATTGTGTGGGATGGTGTGGACGGTCTTTTTTTCAACAAGTAAGAAATGGCGCTACCTTCTGCTTTTTGCCTATCTTTGCGGGGTGGGGATTTTTGTTTACCAAAATATGGAAATGATTCGTGACGGATTTTTCTATCTGGCAAATTCATTTAATAAGCTTGTTTACAATTATTATAAAGTATCCCTTTGGAGATTTAAGACAGTGTGGGAGGAAGAGGCATGTTACGGTGCCTTTTTTGCCCTGTTTTTGCAGCCGGTTGGGATCTGTCTGGCACAGCCGCTCTTTCGCGGTCGGGGAAGGTTTTTGTCCGTCCTGCTGCTTGCGGGGGCATCGCTTTTCGGGCTTGTGGTCGGTCTGGTGCCGGTGCCTGTTTTTTTTATCGGCAGTTTTTTTCTGGCGCTCTTGCAGTTTTCATTTGGCGGGATGGGAGCGGAGTATTATGTTTCAAACGACAAAGTGAGGAAAGAATACGGGGACGGTCAGAAAAGGCGCGCAAAGATTGCATTTTTTCTGTGTGTAGTAACAGTCTTTACCGGTTTTTTTGTTTCCCGCGCAGTGGACGGGGAGGAGTATAAGATAAACAGGGAACTAAGGGAGAAAAAACAGGAATTGCAGGAGGGGTTTGCGCGGATTGCAGCTTCGCCGGTCTGGGCAGAAATCGCGGATGCCTTTTCGGGTATCACCTCGCTAAATAAGATTGGCAAGGATGCTAAAATCGGGAAGATCGGCGGTCTTAACAGCGGAAAATTCAGCCGTGCAGAAAAAATCAGCTTTGATAATGTCACGGCTTTGGTAGTGACATTGCCGGAGGTATACCAGCCTGTTTATTTAAGGGGTTATACCGGTGCAAGTTACACGGAAGATGGCTGGGACGGACTTTCTGTGGAGGCGGCAAAGGAGTATGCTGCGCTTGCACAAAAATATGGGATGGGTTCGCAGGAACAGGGTTACCGGATGATGGATATGGTCTATCATGGCACGGGACCCATACTGATGGACTATTATTCCGCAGGCAGCGGAGCGCTTATTACCAGTGGGAGTATGAAGGTGGAATATATTACGGCAAACAGGCGGTATGTCTATGCGCCATATTATATCAACCCCCTTATGCAAGAGGGATTCCAAAATGAGCAGGATGGGCATTTTTTTAGCGCGTCGCGGGAAAAGGAATATGAGTATAGTTTCCTTATGCCGGGAATGGATTTTTTGCGCAGTTTCGGTGTGCTGACCGAGAGAGCCTTTAATTCGCAGAATAAAAAGGTCATCGGCTGGCAAACCAATCCTGAAAGTGTAATGCACCGTGATTTTTCGGAAGCTTACCGGGAGTTTGTATATCAGTATTACACGCAGGTGCCGGAAGAGCACAAAGCGCTAAAAGAACTGCTTCCAGGGGCAGCCACCGCCACGGTGGATGGAAAAATTGAGGCGGTTCTGCGCTATCTCTCACATTATGAATACACGCTTACACCGGGGCTGATGCCGCCGGATGCCGATTTTGTAAATTATTTCCTCTACGAGAATAAGAAAGGTTACTGTGTACATTTTGCATCCTCAGCGGTACTTATGCTTCGCAGCCTCGGGGTTCCTGCGCGCTATGCGGAAGGATATTATATTGCGCGGGAGGAAATCGAGGAAGGGAAAGTGGTTTGTGCGGGAACAATTAACGAGCGGTGGGAGATCAGGTCATATGTTGGGGGGTATGAGCTGGGAAAGAAGCCTCCCAGCACGCGCGCCGCAATGCAAAAGCGTGTTGAAGTCAGGGATTATGCTGCCCATGCCTGGGTGGAAGTTTATCTGGAGAACCTTGGGTGGATTCCACTTGAGGTAACGTGCGGTTATATGGAGGGGGATGAGGGGGGCAGGCCTCAGGAAATTCTTGATGAAGTCGAAAATTTGCCGGAACCGACACCGATCCCGGAACCTGAAACCACGCCGACCCCAAAGCCAACCATCACGCCGACGGCAACCGTCACACCAAAACCGACAGAGGAAGTTCAGCCGACAAAGGAGGCGGTTACGGACACGCCGGAGCCAACACCCCCGCAAAAGGGGGACACACCTTTCCCGACCCTTACAACGCCGCCGCAGGGCAGCCAGGGACAGTCAGGTACGGATATAAAGGGGGAGCCTTCTGTGCCCGCCGCCTGGGTTAAGCCGTTTTTTGCGGTGCTGGCATTTTTATTGGCGACGGGGCTTTTGCTCTTTGCGCGCTACCGGATTGTCTGGAGTGTGCGCAAGCGCCGCGGGCGGGAAAGTAAAAGTCGGGTACTTTGGTACTACACCCAGATGGAGCGCATCCTTAACCGCAGGGGGATTGTGGGCGAGCCGGGGGAGAGCTATGAGGATTTTGCAAGAAGGGTGGAAGACCGTGCATTTTTTGAGGGGGATTTTCTACACTGTCAGAAGACAGCGCTTTTTGCGGGCTTTGGCAGGGGGCGTATCTCTGTGGAAGAGGCGGACTTTGTTGCCGGAATCTACGGGAGAATGCGCCGGGAATTGTTCGGGGAATGCGGGTTGATCCAAAAATATTATCTGAAATTTATAAAACTTTATTGATAATGGTTTATTTTTCAGATTATTTATGATAAAATAGTGGAAATAAAAAGGATTGAAGGAGGATCAGGTATGGATAAAGTAATCACGATCAGCAGGCAGTACGGAAGCGGCGGCAGGGAGATTGGTGCGAAGCTGGCGGAAAAATTTTCCATCCCATTTTATGACAATGAGCTGATTACCAGGGCGGCGAAGGAGAGCGGATTTGCGGAGGCTGCGTTTGAGAATGCGGAGAGCAAGGCATCGAACAGCCTTCTCTACTCGATTGCCATGGGCATGAATTCCTACGGCAACCAGGAGCTTGGATTTTCGCATCTTTCCCTGGACGACAGGATTTATCTTGCGCAGTCCGATGTGATCCGCAAAGTGGCGGCGGAAGGATCATGTGTGATTGTTGGGCGCTGTGCGGACTATATCCTCAAAGATATGGACAATGTTGTAAATGTATTTATCTGGGCTGATATTGATTTCCGTATCGAGCGCGCGATCCGCATTGACGGGCTTTCGCCGAACAAGGCGGAGGAGAATATTTTAAAGATTGATAAGCGGCGCGCAAATTATTACAATTACCATGCGAGCGAGAAGTGGGGGAGGGCGGAGAACTACCATCTTGCGGTAAAGAGCAGCTACGGCGGGATTGACCACGCGGTGGCATGCATTAAGGCTTATATTGAAGGCAGCGGGGAATAGCACATGAAGTGGAAGGATAAGGTCAATAAAAGATACATCCGCATGGCAGTATTTTTTGCGGTCCTGATACTGATTTACAAGGTGATCGATCAGTTGGCAGACCACGCGCCGGAGATTTTCGCTTCGATAATGGCGGGTTTAAACTGGCTTTTAAAGGTGGCGAAACCGATTATTTTTGGCTTTGTTATGGCGTATATTCTAAAGCCGCTCAACGATTTTTTTACCGACCGGTATGCCAGGGTGAAATTTCTTAAAAAGCGCAGCCGCCTGCTCGGGGTGTTTACCGTGCTGCTGTTGATTATCCTTGTGATTACGGCGATTGCATCGGCGATTGTCTACAGTGTCACACACCAGCTCCAGTTTGCAAATCTCGATGAAACCTTCAAGGCACTTACCGCACTTACAAACAGCCTGACAAACTTTTATGAGTCCCTGTTAGCAAAGCTTAACAGCCTTGATATTGGTTCGGAACAGCTTACCAACTCGGTAGGGAAGATTTCCGGTGCGGTGATCGGGTTTGTGCAGAACCTTGCAAACGGGGTGATCGGTTCATTCTCGGATATTGCGGGCTATGTCACGACGGTGATGTTCGGTCTTATTATCGGCATTTATTTTATGATTGACGGCCAGCATATGACGGGGTATTTCTCTGAGGTGGCGGACGCGGTGTTCACGGAGCGCGCGAATGCCAGGATACGGCATTTTTTAAATGATGTGGATGAGGTGTTTTCCGGTTATATCCGGGGGCAGTTGATGGATGTGGCGTTTATGATTGTGGCGACAAGCACGGCGATGATGCTGACCGGCATCAGTCTGGCACCGATTATCGGACTTCTTACCGGGCTTGCAAACCTGGTGCCGTACTTGGGACCTTTTGTCGGCTACGCCAGCATTATCTTGATCTCCATTGTGGAAGGCAAGTATCAGGTAATGATTGCGTCCATCATCGCGCTTTTGATTATCCAGACACTTGACGGCAATGTGATCGAGGCGAAGTTTATCGGCAAGAGCATTAAGGTGCACCCGCTGCTTGTCGTAATCTTCCTTATCTTTGGCAATGCGATCGGAGGGCTCTGGGGTATGCTTTTAGCTGTCCCGGTAGGCGCTTATTTCCAGAAGGTATTTACAAACTACGTCGAAAAAAGAAAGAATGCGAAGAAACTTGCGCGCGCAAAGAGGAACTCCGTTGTGGATGAAACGGATGACGAGGCGGAGTATGTGGACGGTTCACAGGCGTAGATAAAATGGGGGGAGTCTGTTTTTTTGATGTCGGGAAAAACTTCCAGGTTTGTCCCGGCATCTTTTGTTAGGGCAGTGTTATTCTGAAGTCCCCACAAGGGGTATATTAAAACAGGAAAGTGTGGATGAAAATATACAATATAGTGGAAAATAAGGTAGTTTTTACCAGGAAAAGGAATTATTTTAGCTTCGCTGTAACATGATGTAACATAAAATTAAGAGAAACGTAAGAAAATCAAAGTGGATTTTTTAATATTTTTATTGTATGTTATTAGAGGATGTACTGACACGGAAAGAGGGTGAAATATTGGAGAAAGTGTTGCAGAAGAAGATGGATGCGAATAAGGGGCCGGCGGTGATCGAGATAAAAAACGTAAAGAAGGTTTACCGCATGGGAAGCGAGCGCATCTGTGCGGTGGATGATGTGAGCTTTGAGATTAATAAGGGCGAGTTCTGCTGTCTGCTCGGGACATCCGGCTCGGGGAAATCGACGCTGCTTAACCTGATGGCGGGGATAGAGAAAGCCTCGGGCGGACAGATTCTGATAAAGGGCAAGGATGTGCGCAAAATGTCGGAGAAGCAGCTTGCGAAATTCCGGCAGAAGTACTTAGGCTTCGTCTTTCAGTCGTATAATCTGTTAAATTCCATGACGGCGCTTGAAAATGTGGAATTTCCGCTGGTCTTTAAGCGTGTCCCGTCCAGAAGGCGGCGGAAAATGGCAAAGGAGATGCTGGTTAAGGTTGGTCTTAGCGAGCGTATCAACCACCGCCCGAAACAGATGAGCGGTGGTCAGCAGCAGCGTGTCGGCATAGCGCGCGCGTTTGTGGCAAAGCCGGAGATCGTGTTTGCGGATGAGCCGACCGGTAACCTTGATACCAGGACTACCATGGAGGTTATGAAGCTGATTAAACAGATTGCCAGGGATAACCAACAGACGATCGTGATGGTTACGCACGACCCGCGCCTCGCAGATTTTGCGGATAAGATCATACATATCCTTGATGGGAAGATCCAGAGTGTTGAGCTGATTGAGCACCCGATTGATTCTTTTGAGGAGGCAGTCGAGGAAACGGCGGCGGCAGAAGGCAAGGAAAACAAAACGGATGAGAAGAGCGCACAGGATGGTGGAGTCATAGCAGGTGTGCAGGAAACTACTAAGACGGCTGAACCGGATAGTACGGTATCCGGGGATGGCGATGTAACGATTGGAGAGCAGGATACGCAGTCCGATGGGAAGGTTACGGATGTGGGCGAAGGGGATAAGAGGGCACAGGATGCCAGAAAGGGAAAAAAGACAAAAGAGCGGGGGCAGACAAAGGCACCTGCACAGGAAAATGAAAAATAGTAGCAGGGCAGAAATGAGGAAAATTATGAAAAAGAGAAGAGTTTTAGCATTGCTTTTGGTACTGGCGATGGTGCTTGCCTGCTTTTCCGGCAGGGAGATGATGAAGGCGGCGGAGGGGGAAGGGATCATTATACCAACAGTTGGTACCTCTACCAATTTTAAGATGGCTGCCGGTGAAACGAAACATGTGGTTATTCCAGTGCGTCTGGCAAGCTGGGAATATACGATTAATTCGAGTGATATTGTTGTGTTGGTAAGACCGGATGACAGCAATGTTTTTGAACTTACGGAAGCTGTCCTTACACGCGAGAATGTGCCGGCGGGTGACCCGGTGGGTATTAACAGTTACCAGACAACGAATGTAGAGTTTGATTTGAAAATTAAGGATACTGCTCAGATTGGTTCATATCAGGGAAATATTGAATTTACTTTTTCTGGTACATATTATACAGAGAATGAACCAATGGACATTAAGGGAGCGAAGATTCCCATTGATATCTATGTTAATAAACAAAAGGATGCAGCACAAATGGTTGCGAATAATTTTACATATCAGAAATCGTCAGCAGTGGCAGGCGCAACATTTGATATAGAATTTGATGCGAGGAATGAGGGGGAGATCACTGCATTAAATACGATTATGTCGATTGAATGTGATGCGGGTATTGTCCCGAATTATTCGGTTAAGAAGATAAAAGTCGGCGATATGGCTGGGAAGGCAAACAAGCACCAGACATTATCTTTGCGGGTTTTGTCCGATACAAAGCCGGGGCAGTATACAATCAAAGTAAATTACGAGTATAAAAATGCGGATGGCGAGGCAAAAACCGATACCAGCGAATTTTTTGTCGATATTTTGGATAACAGCAACGCGGATTCGGATGACGCTAAGTTAGTGGCTCAGGCAGCAAAGCTCAATGATGAAAAGCAGATAGATAATCCTTATGACGCGGTGATTACGATTGAAAATATTGGTAAGAAAACTGCGAAAAACATTGTGGTGGAGTTCCAGGAGGGGGTTGGAACATCGTCAAATATCCTTCCGAATTATCCTACTACGGGCGTGGAGGCAGGAAATTTAAAACCGGGTGATAAAAAGGAAGTTAAACTGCCTTTATATGTTACAAAGTCCGCATCGGAAGGATTGAAGGAATTAAAGGCAAAAGTAAGTTATGAGGACAGCAAGGGCAATATTATCTCCACGACCACAAGTGTTTATTTAACTATTGTTGTTCCGGAGAAAAAAGAACAGACAAATGATATTTTAATTAGTCAGATAACACAGGAGCCTGCTGCACCGATGCCAGGTGATATTTTAACTGTAAATTTTTTGGTGACTAATAGTGGAAGTAATGATGTTAAGGGTTTACAGATTACTGGAGATGAACTCTATAGTAATGGTTTTGAGCCTTTATCTGCAAATACCAAGCATGAGATTGGTGACTTGGCTGTTGATGAGTCAAAAGAAGTTACAATGCAGTTTAAGTTGGGTACCAGCATTTCGGAAGAAACAAACGTATTAAAATTTGACATGACGTATACGGATGCTGAAAACACTACTTATAGCGAGCCAAAAACTATTCATATTCTTAATGTTACGAAGGAAACCGAGGAACAGGGAAAGGATAATATTGAAATTACCAATATTTCCCAGAGCCCGGCAAGCCCGGTGGTTGGCGAGACTGTGACCGTTTCTTTTACTGTTGAGAACAAGGGGACGAAGGGGATCACGGATATGAAATTCTCGGGTACCGAGCTTGGCAGCAGCGGTTTTGAGCCGATATCCTCCGAAGTTTACAAGCGTGTCGGTTCCATTGAGGCAGGCGCGTCGAAGAATGTTTCGATGACTTTTAAACTCGGTGATAGTATCCGTGAGGGATTCAATACCTTAAAGCTTGAGTATTCGTACAAGGATGCGGATGATAAGCCGCAGACGGAACAGACGGCAGTTTATATCTTAAATGTGCAGAACCAGAATTCAGATGCTAAGAGCCGTCCTAAGCTGATTGTGGATTCCTTTACTCTGAGCGAGGAGGAGCTGCGCGCAGGTTCGACTTTTGACTTTACATTTAAGCTGCGCAATACCCATGCAAGCAAAACTGCGAAGAATATCACTGTCACAGTGGTGCAGGCGGATGATGTTTTCTCGGCGACAAAGGGCAGCAATAATTTCTATATCGATCAGATTAAACCGGGTGAAACAGCGGAGAATACAATTAACTTAAAAGTGAAGTCCGATACGGCGACGGGTTCATATGACCTGACAATTAAGGTGGCTTACGAGTATGAGGATATGTCGCAGGCAGATACCGAGAAGGGCGGTGTGACAGAGGATCTCCCGGTAAAACTCCAGGCGGTGGAAAATTCGCGCCCGGCGCTTCAGAACCTGGCTCTTGGATATGGATGGGATACCCCGACGGTGAACCAGGCGACCACCCTGATGTTCGACTTTTACAATATGGGGCGTTCTTCGCTGAACAATGTCTATATTACGATGGAGAGTGATTATCTCCAGTTTGAAACCGGTACATCGGCTATTATCGGTACGGTGTCGGCGGGCAGCAGCAATTACCAGGAAATCTCTGTTTTGCCGATTATGGAAGGACAGGTGACAGGGAAGCTGATCGTACATTTTGAGGACAGTAACGGTGATGAGGTTACAAAGGAGTTTGAAATTCCATCCACCTACGTCCAGGCGGAGCCGGACAGCAATTGGGGCGGTGGCGATATTGACCCTGGCAACTGGAACGAGCCGGTAAACGGCGGCGATGTTGTGGAAGCGAAGAAGCCTCTTCTCCCGGTATGGGCTTATGTGCTCTGCCTTGTGGGTGCGGTTTTGGTGGGAACGGTTGCCACAAGGACTATTATGGTCAAGATGTATAAAAAGAAACATTTTGGTGACGAGGTTTAATTGGGGAATCGGGAGGGAAGGTACCGGCGGGCAGAGCGCCTGCCGGGAAAATTCCCTGCCCGGGGAAATTTCCTTAAATTGTGGGAAATAGAAGGAGGCAATAGAA
>ERZ808051.1325-NODE-1325-length-17059-cov-3.804146_pt1 | contig 17059 bp, 17 predicted proteins | sample MGYA00380199_ERZ808051 | MGnify/ENA primary metagenome ERZ808051 (study PRJEB31490, sample SAMN06133391) | mouse gut metagenome | isolation source: J11 | host: mice | place: China: Chengdu | collected 2015-05 ...
AATATGCTTTTTTTCATAATATCTCCATTCCAGAACGCGTGAAACGAGATGAAGAGAAAAATGCTGAAATATCCTGCAAAAGTGTTTTTCTCTTCTCTCGTTCAAGCAGTCTTTTATTGCATGCTTCTCTGTTCCAAATATATATTTTTATTTTTCTTTCCAAATCTAAATTTTCCAAATATGCTGCCTCTACATATCCAATAATTTGGATTCGGTCTGTATCAAAATGATCAAAAAAACCTGTAAGCTGAAGTGCAGGCCGGTTAATATCTGGCTGTGTAATACGGATTCCGCCTGCGTCAATATCCGGTGTCAAGTTCTTTAACCCCATTTTCTCAATTACCTTAGATAACTTTACACTCTGCATACTTATACTACTCCTTCCTTTTCCTTATACTATTATGAGGTGCCCATTTTCGGACACCTCATTTATCAGCTTTTAGAGACTGAATATCTTAACCTTGTCCTCAAGGCTTTGTGACATCTTCCTAACCTTTACGGCCTCCTCAGCAAGCAAACTAACAGTAGCATTTAATTCTTCCATAGAAGCTGTGGTTTCCTCTGTTGAAGCTGCATTTTCTTCAGAAATAGCCGAAAGGCTTGCCATAACATCCATAATCTTCTGCCTAGATTTATCACAATCATCTGTTTCTGTCTTAATGGTTGCTGTCTCTTCCCTTGAAACAGTAATCCCTTCTGTCACCTTTGCAAATTGCCTTGTCGTCTCACTTAGCTTTTCTTCTTGCTCTTTAATAATATCTCTCATTTCCTTCATTGCTGTTACTGACTGTTCTGATTCATTATAAAGAGTATTTACAATATCTTCTATTATCTTGGCTGACTCTCCTGACTGCTCTGCTAATTTCTGGATTTCTGATGCCACTACCGCAAAGCCCTTTCCTTGTTCCCCTGCACGTGCTGCTTCAATACTGGCATTTAAAGAAAGTAAATTCGTTTGGCTTGCAATTTCCGTAATTGCATCCACTGCCATCCGAATCTTCTCTACAGACTCATTTGTAGCGTAAACTTGTTTGCCAATCCGTTCTATCGCATGTACCGTTTTATCATTAGAAGCACGCAGTTCTGTTACAATCTTTCCAGAATATTCTCCTGCCTTCTCCATCTCTGATGAAGTAGTATCAAGCCGATCTACCCTTCCTGCAATACTGCCAATCTCATCCCCAATTGTAGCAATCTGTATAGAAGCAGATTCAATTTCTTCCGCTTGCGACATTGCACCTTTTGAAATCCCCTCTACGGCAACACTAATCTCATGTGTTGTTGCATTGGTCTGGGATGCCATGGTATCCAACGTTTCCCCTGTTGAAGATAGAGCCTCCGATGAATTCATAATATCTGTTACAATATGAGAAAGCGTAACCCTAAATTTCTCCAAAGCCCTTGTCATAGCACCAATTTCATCTGCTTTCCTCATTACCCTAGCACTTGGGCTTACGGCAAGGTTCCCAGTTGCAAGTTCTAAAATAACTTTTTCTGCTTCTTTAATCCCATTTGCAATCCTGCTTCCAATAAATGCGCAGATAAATAAAGTAAACACAATTAACCCTAGTGCTGACCATATAATTACACTTACCTTTTGGACAATATATCCATTGATCTCATTACTAGGCTTCCCTGCAAATACTATCCCTACCACTTGATTTGTATTATTGTCCCTTAATGGGGAATAATACGCATAATAAGATATTCCATTTACCTTTACGTCTGTAGACTGGAAATCCTCTTGGTGCCTTAATACAGCATCAGCTACCGCTTCTGATACACTGGTCCCTACAATTCTCTGTCCTGTACTATTATCTACTAATGAAGTGATATAACGGGTATCTCCATAGCAAATTGTCACTTCTGCATCAGATTTTGCCACAAAACGATCAAAATCTGTTATATTAGCAGACAAACTATATTCCCCCTTATAAAGTTCCCCATTCTCCACATGCCACTGGCCAGCATCAATAATATCATAACTTGCTGCCACACTAGTAGCTAAATCTGCCAGCCCTGTCAAAGCTTCTGACTGCATCCCTTGTCTCATAGAATTAACCGCAATTACAGTTAAAATAACCACTATAATTAGCATGGGCAGAACAGAAAGCAGCAAAAGCTGCATTGTCATACTAAATGTTACTTTCTTGTTATCATCCAACTCTCTCATCTACACGCCTCCTGTCATATTTTCAAAAATATAACCGGTGCCTTCCGCCAACAAAATACCCATGGACATAACATCGGTCTAACTACCTTTGATTATAACAGAATACACATATTTTTACAAGATTTTACTTTTATTTTAAGCTAAGATGTTTTTCTATCCCATCTGCAATTGCTTGTGCTATTTTCTGTTGATAGTCCTCTGTCACTAATAGCGCCGCCTCATTCCAATTACTTAAAAACCCACATTCTACAATTACAATTGGGCATACTGCCTTTTTTAATAAATAATAACTGTCATTTGGCTTTGCTGTCCTTTTTTTCTCTGGGGAAAGCTGCTCTATTAATTCATTCTGTATAATAGTTGCAAGCTGCTGCCCTTGTGTAGAAGTAGTATAATAAAAGACCTGCGGCCCCGATACGGCTTCCTCATGGTAACTATTTTGATGTATGCTAACTGCTATACTACATTGGCTTTCCGCAATAATGGCACATCTTTTCTCCATATCAGAACGTTTTTTATTGGTATCTGTCTCCTGGTACAGCCCATTTTCATCTTCTCTTGTTAAAATTACGGTAATCCCTTTTTTCTCAAGGAGCTGTTTTACTTTCAAGGCTATGCTTAAATTAATATCCTTTTCTAGTGCATTATTAACCCCTATTTTCCCTGGGTCGGAACCACCATGGCCTGCATCAATTACTACGATTTTTTTGTTCCCTATTCCATTCATGCTTTCTATAGTACCCATATTCCTGGCTATAAAAGACACCGTAAGGATTAGAAAAAGCGCCATAAAAAGCTCCCATTTTTTATTCATATTCTTTTCTCCGCACACTTACAATTATTACAATGTATGCAAAGAAAATTATATCATTCCATTCTAATTCTTACTCTAAATATTGGGCAATGGTTCCCCATATTGTCTGTTTTGCCAAGTTTAAGCTCCATTGTGCTACTCCAGCCAGTTCATACTTTTTAATTAAATCCATCTTCCTGCCAATAGAAGTAGCCTCTTCTAACCACACCAAATACTTACAGTTATCTGATATATATTCCCCATAATACTGTCCTACCGCTTCCTGCCATACAGGTGTTACATTATGTTCAGAAAGGAGCCGTTCCGCCTGTGCCATAGAACATGCTATGCTGTCTAATAAATATCTTCCATATTCTGATGAAGAGTCTTCTACTAATAATAAGTTTTGCTTCTGGGACTCTGTTGCCACTGATTCTGGAATCTGTTTATAGACACGGGTATAAAAAGGAATGGCATTAATTACTTTTTCTTTTGGGACTTCTTTTAAGGTATTTAATATCCCTTCTTCTACAAACCCAATGGAAGCTGTTGATCCTGCTTCACTTCCTGCATAGTGCTCATCATATCCCATAATCACTATATAATCGGCTACAATTCCCTGCTCTTTACGGTTATAATGGGCACTCGATGCGGTTGGCACATAATTGTCAATAGATAATACTAAGCCATTTTCACGGCATTTAATAGACAATTCCCTTATAAATTGAATATATGGATCTTCTGCATCAAAACTCAATGCTTCTATATCTACATTAATCCCATCTAAATGGTACTCTAATGCTGCTTGGATTAACCCTTCTACTAAGTGTTCCCTGCTCTCCATTTTAGAAAGAATCTGGTATGTGCTAATATCATATGTCATATTCTCCACAAGCCCCCAGACTTCAAGCCCCATATTATGCGCCCGGCTAACATAGTCATAATTCGCCAAAGAAACCAAGTTCCCATTATTATCCGACATAAAAAACCACGTTGGTGACACTACATTTACTCCTGTTACCCCTTCCATTGCAGAAGCAAGCATGCCTCCATCACATGCCACACTCATTTGGTGGAAAACCATATTAATTTTTTTATCACGGGAAATAGAAGGGTATACTGGTCCTTGATACTCCTTATTTACTAAATTTTCTTTTTTTGCCTCCCCTAATACCTCTTTTTGAATATAGCCTCTTACCCCATACTGGTTCTGTACACATGCCCATTCTTCCATTTCATAGCACAAAAATAATTCTTCACCCTCTGCCACATCTGCAAGGATTTCACTTTTAATGCCGCCAAGCACACGGATAGCGCCTTTTTTAACAGCCGCTTTTTTTGATACCTCGCCCCACTGGTTATATAAAAGGAGCCGCCTAGGTTCCGTATAATATTCATATAGAATATCTGATTTTTCTTTTACATAATCTAAACTTACATAAAGCTCTCCCTTTATTTGCTTTACAATCTCACATTTATAATTTTCTTCTACGCCATTTACTGTATAGCTTTTGCTTCCCAAAGGATATTTATAAATATCATACGGCGTGGTAAAAACCATTGTTTGAGCAGATTCATCCCAGTAAAAACGGCTATTACATTCTTTTTTCACTATTTCATAAGACAAATACAGGTATTCCCCAGAAAGCTTTGCCATTTCTTCTGTCCGATCTGGAATATAGTCCTCATCCTGTAAAAATAAAATCACATCTTCTGTATTATTTTCTTCTATATTAAAGTATGTGTATAGATCCTCTCTATCGGTTGTAGGGCGATACCGTTCTATTAACATACTAATTCCTGCCCCTCCCGCAATCAGACATATTAAAACTAACACTACCATGGTGCGTATCAGCTTTTTTTTCACCCTAAAGTCCTCCTTTATCCGTAAGCCACATAAAATGCCTTTTTTAACAATCTTTAGCAACCCTTATTTTTTTCCAAGTATATCACAACTTATTTCCCATGTCCAGAAAAGTTATGGTTTCTAATATACTCTTTCTATAAGGCATACAGCCGTTAGTTTTTTTACATAGAGGGGAACTCTTTTATAAATGCCACTAACGGCTGCCTGGCTTTTATTCACGAATTTTGTCAAAAGAAATCTGGATTAATTTTCCATTGTCATCTCCTACATAATCCCGCATATATTCTCCTTTTTCCGCTGTCATGCAGGCATGTGTAATTTCATATGGCGTGCTTTGTTTGCCATTTAAAAATAAATCAATCTTCTTGCTTTGATATGCCAGTAATTCCCGCAGTAATCCTTCATACTGGTTCCATCTCTCCTGATAGCTGATAAATTCAATATCCACTCTCAAAGATATCTTCTCCTTTCGGCAATTCTTCCTATGTTCATTATTGTAACATTTGCTGTAATAACATGCTGGTGTCAAATATAACATGCACCTTATGCAAAAATACTGGTGACGTCCTTAAATATTTGTGATATATTATAAATAGAAAGAATAGAAAGATACAAGAGATGTGTCCCTAAGAATACCCGTAATTTCTATATTTTACAAAATAATTTACCTGTTTTTATTGATATTTCTTCCCTATTTGGTCATCCTAATGGAAGAATACCTAAAACAGGACTAGCTTCTGTGAATAATAAAGTAAATGTATGGGAATATTGTCAAAGATTTAGAATTGACGAAGACAAAACAGCATATGTAATCCTTATACTGAATTTCTAATGATAAATGATGGCCCTCCTTTCCGAAAAAACGGAATATTTATAGAGAACCCATCTCTTGGTAAATAGTATAGCAAGTTTTCTATGATAATTCAAGCCATTTTTAGAACTTATTTTTCGACAAATAGCGATTTTATCTTTACTAGAAGAGGTTTATCGGTTATACTATAGGCATGTCAGTGGAATTAGTAAGGAGTATAATTATGAAAATAGAAAAAATAAATGATAACCAAATACGATGTACATTAAATAAAAATGATCTTGCATCACGGGAAATCAAAATTAGTGAACTTGCCTATGGTACAGAAAAGGCCAAGACTCTTTTCCGTGACATGATGCAGCAGGCTGCTTATGAATTTGGGTTTGAAACGGATGACCTTCCTATTATGATAGAAGCAATTCCTATGTCCGCTGAATCTATTGTATTAATTATTACTAAAGTAGACGATCCAGAAGAATTGGATACTCGTTTCTCCAAATTTGCCCCTTCTTATGAGGATATGGAAGATATGGAAAACGTAGAAGATATAGAAGATTTCCAAAACACAAATAACGAAGATAATGTATTAGAACTATTCCCTGGCCAAAAAGAACCACAAAATGTTATACCAACCCCAGCAGTAACAACAACAGCGGCAGCAGATGCACTATTCCCAGAACCGCTTGCGAAACCAGAATCACCGGCAGATACCACGGCTAACCTTACCCGTGCTTATTCCTTCCAAGATTTTAAAGCGATTGAACAGCTTTCACACGTTTTAAACAATGTTTATTTTGGCAAGAATTCTTTATATAAAGATGAAAAAAGCCAGACTTATCATCTGGTTCTTTCAAAATCTGCCCATACGCCGCAAGAATTTAACAAAGTGCTCAATATTGCTTCTGAATATGGGACAAAGGAAAGCTTTTCTACCGAAAAGGAAAACTTTTTCCGTGAACATTATAAAATTATGATTGATGGCTCTGCTTTACAAATTCTTGGGGATGTATTATAATACTCACAAAGAAGGAGGTTTTTATATGGCACAAATTTCAAAGGATATGATTATTGCTGATATTATACAAGTAGATTCTGGGCTTGTCCCTGTTTTAATGGGTGCTGGCATGCACTGTATTGGCTGCCCTTCTGCACAAGGGGAGTCCTTAGAAGAAGCTGCTATGGTCCATGGGCTAGATGCAGATAACCTTGTAGATATTTTAAATGAATATCTGGCAGCAAAAAACAATTAGACAATTATTTACTTTAAAATACCAGAGCTTATTTTACTCTGGTATTTTTTAACCATAAATTTTCCAATTAGGTAAATCCCTGTAAACATGCTGTTTGTACTAAAAAAAGAACAAGAAATCTCCGTCTTTTGTATTGACGTGTATACAGTATTCATATATAATAAAACTGTACACAAAAAGTCATTCAACAATTAATAGCAAGGATTCCCTTTTTCTCTTAGGTAGGGGAGGAATTGCTCAAAACAAGTGTAACGGCAGCAGGCAAAGCAAAAGTAGTATCCCCTGTTGCCATAAGGCAATCCATATAATTATCTTGCTCTTAGCTGCCGCGATTGGATTGAAACAAAACAAATAAATAAAAATTATATATACTAGGAGGAAATAACGAATGAGACCAGAATGGAAAGATTTTGTTGGTGGAAAATGGGAAAAAGAAGTTGATGTTAGAGATTTTATCCAGAGAAATTATACCCCATATTTAGGTGATGATTCTTTCTTGGCAGGCCCTACTGCTGCTACTACAAAGCTTTGGGCACAAGTACTAGAACTTACTACTCAAGAAAGAGAAGCTGGCGGAGTCCTTGATATGGATACTAAAGTCCCATCTACTATTACTTCTCATGCAGCAGGCTACCTAAACAAAGACCTTGAAAAAATCGTAGGCTTCCAGACAGATAAGCCTTTTAAACGTTCCCTTCAGCCTTATGGTGGTATCAATATGGCAAAGGCTGCCCTTACAACAAATGGTTATAAAATTGATCCAGGCGTTGAAGAATTCTTCACCGTACACAGAAAAACACATAATGCTGGTGTATTTGATGCCTATACCCCTGAAATGAGAGTATGCCGTTCTAACCATATTATTACTGGCCTTCCAGACGCATATGGAAGAGGGCGTATTATTGGTGACTATAGAAGAGTTGCATTATATGGCGTTGATTATTTAATTAAAGATAAAGAAGAACAAAAAGCTACTACTTCTAAAACTATGACACCTGATGTTATCCGCGACAGAGAAGAACTTTCTGAGCAAATCCGTGCTTTAAAAGAATTAAAGGCACTTGGTGAAATTTATGGATGTGATATTTCTAGGCCAGCTTCTAATGTACAAGAAGCAATCCAGGCTGTATACTTTGGCTATTTAGCAGCAGTAAAGGAACAAAATGGAGCTGCTATGTCCCTTGGACGTACTTCTACTTTTATTGACTGCTATGCAGAAAGAGATATAAAGAATGGCGTCTTTACTGAAGAGCAGATTCAGGAATTTATTGACCATTTTGTTATGAAGCTTAGATTAGTTAAATTTGCCCGTACCCCAGAATATAATGCCCTATTCTCTGGCGACCCTACATGGGTAACAGAATCTATTGGTGGTGTTGGCATTGATGGGCGCCCAATGGTAACAAAATCTTCTTTCCGTTACCTGCATACTTTACACAATATGGGAACTGCCCCAGAACCAAATATGACTGTTTTATGGTCTACTAGGTTGCCTGAAAACTTTAAGAAATTCTGTGCAAAAGTTTCTATTGAAACTTCTTCTGTACAATATGAAAATGACGATTTAATGAGAGTAACCCATGGTGATGATTATGCAATTGCATGTTGTGTATCTTCCATGAGGGTTGGAAAAGAAATGCAGTTCTTTGGAGCAAGGGCAAACCTTGCAAAATGCCTGCTTTATGCAATTAATGGTGGTGTAGATGAAATGACAGGTGTTCAGGTAGGGCCAAAATATAGGCCAGTAGAAGGTGATTACCTGGATTATGATGATGTTATGGAAAAATACACCGCTATGATGGAATGGCTTGCTGAAGTTTATGTAAATACTTTAAATGTTATTCACTATATGCACGATAAATATTGCTATGAAAGGCTTCAAATGGCACTTCATGACAGGAAAGTAAAAAGATACTTTGCAACAGGTATTGCAGGCTTATCTGTAGTTGCTGACTCTCTTTCTGCTATTAAATACGCAAAAGTTAAAGTAGTGAGAAATGATGTCCAGATTACAAAGAAAGTAAAGAACCCTCAAACAGCAAAATCTGAACTTAAAATTATTGGTACTGCAAAAAATGTTGTAACCGATTATGAAGTAGAAGGCGATTTCCCTAAATATGGCAATAACGATGACCGTGTAGATGATATTGCTGTAGAAATTGTAAAGAAATTTATGGCAATGGTAAGAAGCCATTACACCTATAGGCAGGGCGTACCTACCACTTCTATTTTAACCATTACCTCTAATGTTGTTTATGGTAAGAATACAGGTTCTACACCAGATGGGCGTGTAAAAGGCCAGCCATTTGCTCCAGGAGCCAACCCATTGCATGGCCGTGATACCCATGGTGCATTAGCATCCCTGTCTTCTGTAGCAAAACTTCCATTTAAGGATGCACAAGATGGTATTTCCAATACCTTTACTATTATCCCTAATGCCCTTGGTAAAGAGGATACTGTATTTGCTGGAGACTTAGAGATTGACTTAAATAAATAAAGTTTATCGTAGAAAGGGGTGAATCCCATGAACGATACTCCAGAATCTTCCAAAAAAATTTTAGAAGATGACATTGTAGCAATGCTTGATAATTTTATGGCTAAGGGTGGCGGGCATATGAATGTAGATGTCAACGCCCTTGGCAAGGACTTAAAAAAAGAAGTCCAAGAAACAAAATCAAATGAATGTAACTCAAAAAATATGGCTTGTCGGGTCCCTACACTTCATACAGGGCTTGACGCTGAAGAATAAGGAGGAAATGATTATGGCAGCAGTAAATGAGCAACAGGTTGATAACTTAGTAGCTATGTTAGATGGTTATGCAGAAAAAGGCGGGCACCATTTAAATGTTAATGTTTTAAATAAGGATACTTTGCTTGACGCACAGGCTCATCCTGAAAAATATCCTCAGCTTACTATCCGTGTATCTGGTTATGCTGTTAATTTTATTAAATTAACAAAAGAACAGCAGAATGATGTTATTTCCCGTACTTTCCACCAATCTATGTAATTTATTGATATTTTCCTATAGTTCATTTTAAATATGGAGCTGCTTTCTATGCAGCTCCATATTTTTCCATTCTAAAGTTTGTGTCTGTGCTGCATCCACAAACTTAAAATATGAAAAAAGCAGCACAGAAATGAGGAAATTTATGAACGGATATATCCATTCAATTGAAACTTTTGGCACTGTGGATGGCCCTGGTGTCCGTTATGTTGTTTTTGTCCAAGGTTGCCCTATGAGGTGCCTTTACTGCCACAATCCTGACACGTGGCAGATGCACACAGGAACACAAATGACAACAGATGAAATATTAGATGATTACGAAAAATATCGGCCTTTTTTAAAAGAAGGAGGCCTTACTGTTACAGGCGGGGAACCATTAATGCAAATTGATTTCCTAATAGAACTATTTGAAAAAGCCAAGCCAAAAGATATCCACACCTGTATTGATACTTCTGGAATCGCGTATAACGAAGCTAATCCTGCTTATCTAGAAAAACTGGACAGGCTAATGGAAGTTACCAACTTAGTTATGCTTGATATTAAGCATATCGATCCAGAAGAACACCAGAAACTCTGTAGCCAGCCTAATGAGCCTATCTTAAAATTTGCTAAATATCTAGAAAGCAAGCATATTCCTGTTTGGATACGCCATGTAGTCGTTCCTGGCATTACGGATAAAGAAATTTATTTACGGCGCCTTGGTGCTTTTCTTGGAGAACTTACTAATTTACAAGCTTTAGATGTCCTTCCTTACCATACTATGGGGATGGTTAAATATGAAAACTTAGGAATAGATTATCCATTAAAAGGGGTTCCGCCTTTAGATAAGGCAGATGCCATTAAGGCAAAACAGATTATTTTAGAAGAACTCCATAAAAAAAGAAAAGAACTTCACCTAGAAAACTAAATGAAAATAGAAACAATTAACACTTGTCTTATTGTATATTTTGTATTAAAATAGGATAAGGAACAAATGAATAACATGATAATAAGGAGGATTTAAAGTATGGCATATGTAATCAATGATGAATGTGTATGTTGTGGGACTTGCGAAGGAGAATGTCCTGTAGGGGCAATTTCTGAGGGAGATGGAAAATACGAAATTAACCCAGATGTATGTATTGAATGTGGAAGCTGCGCAGCAGCATGCCCTACAGGTGCTATCAATTTATAAACAGAAAACCATAATAAAGAAGCTGCCACAAAACCAATGGGCAGCTTTTTTTGTATGTTTATATTATTCTTGTTTTATTCTTTGTGCTAATAACACATAATCCACCTTCCTTAAAAAGCTGGCATATTTTATTAACTCTTTTCCTATCTGCCTATCTGCCCGGCTCCCTTTTTTGTATATAATAGAATGTTCCAAATTGGACCAATAATCCATTACTGCAGTACGGACCTGGAGCTCCACAATCTCGTTTTCAACCTTTAAAATTAGATGTAAACTTTGATAGCCACTTTTTTTTGGAAACGCAATATAATCCTTTTCCCGAACAATGGTAATTCCTTTATATGATAAAATATATTCCCGGAGACGATATATATCATCTAAATAATTGCATACTGCTCGAACCCCTATTAAATCATGTAATCTTCCTACATTCTGTATTGATAATTCATATCCCTTTCTTTTCAGCTTCTCTACAATGCTTCTTGGTGCCTTAATCCGAGCATTTATTTCTTTTAAAGGCATCCTTTTCTGCCTTATTTGTTCCTTTTTATTCCATTCCCACAAAATATCTTCTATTACTCGGATTATTTCTCTTTTATTAGAACAAAACTCCTCCGAATATAACTTCTGAAGGAGAATCTGCTCCTCTTTATCCGCCTGATGCACCAAGTATGGCTCTATTTGCTTTTCTGGCTTCTGTATTTCCATATTCTCACCTCTGTTTCTAAAATACACACTTTATCAATATATGCTGTTGCAGAGGAAATAAGAATATAAAAATTTTCATAACGCCTGCTTATTTTTTCGTTTGCCAAATAATTTTCTCTTTTTTCTTACTTTTCTTGTATTTTCAGCGGTTGCTGCTGCTTCCATCCGTCCCTTTTGATAGCTTCGGATTGTTTCATCCAGCTTTTTAAAACGCTGTTCCTCCTTTTCATCTTGCATCCGCATTAAATAATCCATTTCCTTTAATACATTATCACTGACCCTTTCACTAATTTCCTGCCCAAGTAACGGATTATTTTCCACTAATGCACGAGAAATAATATTATTCATAATCACTTGAAATTGTTGAAGCTTGTCCTCTGAAATAGAAACTGGGGTATGTACCTTTTTATCTGCGCACACTAAAAGCTTGTCCTCTTTTTTCTCTTCTGTTTTTTCCTGCTCCTCCTTTGCTGCTTCTTCTGATGTTTTTGCTTCTTCCTCTAATACTCGGTTGTTAAGCTCCTCCTTTAACCCTAACATATAATCCAAATTTTCTTCTTCAGAAGTAATTAGCTCCGGCAGAACCATTTTAATCGCTTTTAACTGGAATCCCTGGTCTTTTAATACCTTAATATTCTTTAGCAGTTTAATGTTTTCTTCCGTGTAGTAACGGTGCCCCATCTCATTTCTTGGAATCTCTAAGTCAAGCTCTTCTTCCCAATATCGTAAAACATGTGCCTCCACATCAACCTGTTTCGAGGCATCGGATATAATGTACCGTTTCATAACCGCCTCCTATAATTGTAAATATTTTCCAGTTATTTCAATTATAGCATTAAACCGTTAAAAAGCAAGTGGATTTTCCAAATATTTACATATCAAAGATAATATAAGCTTCTTAAACTTTATTTTAGCCACAAAAAGCCCTTAATCCTATTTTTTATTCGCAGGTTCAATATTAATAGACTTTCCTTTTATCTTTGCATTTTGCATTGCCTTTAAAACTTCCTTGGCATATTCTCTAGGTACCTCCACGAAGGTATATTTATCGTACATATCAATAGATCCTACTAATTTTCCTGGCATGCCAGATTCTCCTGCCACTGCCCCTAAAATATCGCCTGGCCTTACATTTTGCCTTTTTCCAATATTGACAAATAAACGAACCATGCCTTCCTCTGCACCTGTATCGCCAAAATCACCATATGCCGGCCTTTCTATATCCTCTTGGCTATCATTGCCGCCCATTGCCATTTTAAGGAACGCGGCAGCCATATCAAGCGCTGTAAAATCTTCGTCATTTAAGCGTTTCTCTACTAGCCTCATCGTTGCTGATAAATCTTCCTCTAAAATCATATTCTTAACCTTTTCCATAACCTTATCCACTTTCGTATTGGTTACATCATTTAAAGATGGGATAGGTTGAAGCATAATTTTAGTCTTACAATAATTCTGAATATCCCTTAATTTATAAACTTCCCTCCCTATTACAAAGGAAAATGCACGCCCTGTCCTGCCTGCACGCCCTGTCCTGCCAATCCGGTGTACATAATATTCATCATCTTGTGGCAAATCATAATTAAATACTGCCTCCACATCATCTACATCAATCCCTCTTGCCGCAACATCTGTTGCCACTAAAATATCTGTTTTTCCATTGCGGAACCCATTCATAACTCTATCGCGCTGGGATTGCTTTAAATCCCCATGGAGCCCTTCTGCAAAATATCCTCTGTTTTGAAGTGCCAGTGTCAGTTCATCTACCTGCCGTTTTGTATTACAAAATATTAAAGAAAGTTTTGGGGCATAAATGTCCAATAAACGGCATAATACTTCTTCTTTATTTTTTGGTTTTACTTCATAATAATATTGTTCAATCTTAGGGACTGTCAGCTCCTTTTTAACTACCTTTACCATTTGTGCGTTTTTTTGGTACTGGCGGGTAATATCTAAAATAGGTTTTGGCATAGTAGCCGAAAACATAATTGTCTGCCGTTCTTCTGGCACTTGGCTTAAAATCATTTCAATATCTTCCCTAAAACCCATATTTAGCATTTCATCAGCTTCATCTAAAATAACTGTACGGATATGGTCAAATTTTACTGTTTTCCTTCTCATATGATCCATAACCCGCCCCGGTGTCCCAATAATAATTTGCGTTCCTACTTTAAGAGAACGGATTTGTTTTACAATATCCTGCCCTCCATAAATTGGCAATACTTTAATACCGTGCATATATTTTGCTAAGTTCCTAATTTCATCCGCTACTTGGATAGCAAGTTCCCTTGTAGGACATAACACAATGGCCTGTAGTTTTTTTGATTTTGCATCTATTTTCTGAAGAAGTGGTATCCCAAACGCCGCTGTTTTGCCTGTACCCGTCTGTGCCTGCCCTACTACATCCCCGCCCATCAATTCAATAGGGATTGCTTTCGCCTGAATAGGGGTAGCTTCTTCAAATCCCATATCTGTAATTGCTTTCAATATTGCCCCTGAAATATTCAAATCCTCAAACTTAACTGTCTCCATCTTTACGTCCTCCATCCTTTTTATAGTCAACTTGCCTTTAAGCCTAAAAAAGCGCTCCTCCGTAGGAAGAGCGCAAATGAAATTATATTTAATCATATCTGTACATAAACACTACAATTTTTATCATAACAGATTACAATGGATTCGTCAACTATATTCTTACCATTTGTATTTGCTATTCTGCCTCACTATTCTCTAATAAGGCTTGTTCATAACCCTTCAGAATCATACTCTGAATCTTATCTCTGGTATCAGAATTCAATGGATGTGCAATATCACGATATTCCCCATCGGAAGATTTTCGGCTTGGCATTGCAATAAACAGGCCTTTTTCTCCCTCGATCACTTTTATGTCATGCACCACAAACTCATTATCCAGAGTTATGGATACTACGGCTTTCATTTTTCCTTCTTTTGTTACTTTCCTAACCCTCACATCTGTAATTTGCATTTCACCAATTTCCTTCCACTGCTTTATTTCTATGCAGCCTGTATCTTATAATACATACCTTTCATTCATTTCTACTACAATCTTTGGATTGCCAAGTTCACCAATATGCGTGGTATTTGCACGAATGGTGTCACGGCTTTCTACAATACAATTTTCAATGTATGTGTTATCTCCAATATATACATCATTCAAAATAATAGAATTCTTTATTACACAATTATTTCCAACATATGTTTTCTTAAACAAAATGGAATTTTCAACCTTACCATTAATAATACATCCACTAGAAACTAAACTATTTTTTACTTCTGCCCCTGGATTATATTTAGCTGGTGGCAAATCCTCTACTTTAGAATATACCTCTGGGAACTCTTTAAAGAAATAATCCCTTACTTCTTTCTTTAAGAAATCCATATTTGTCTGATAATAAGAATCTACGGTAGAAATACTTCTCCAATAGCTTTCCAAGTCATATGCGTAAATGCGCTTTAAGTTCTTATAACGGATAATGACATCCCTTACAAAATCATGCCTATTTTCTTGTGCACAACGCTCAATTAACTCAATAAGCTGCCTTCTTCTAATTACGTAAATCCCAGTAGAAACTTTCCCATATGTCGCAACAACAGGTTTCTCTTCGAAATCAACGATCCTTCCATCTACATCTGTCTTTACTGTACCAAAACGGCATGGATCATCCCCTTCTGGCACCTTCGTTGTAACAACTGTAATATCTGCCTTTTTCTCAATATGGTACTCTAAAACTTTATTATAATCTAATTTATAAACACCATCACCTGCTGCAATCACTACATAAGGCTCATGGCTATTTTTAAGGAAATTCAAATTTTGGTAGATAGAATCTGCTGTCCCACGATACCAGAAGTTATTGTCATTTGTTATGGTAGGCGTAAATACATACAATCCTCCTTGTTTTCTACCAAAATTCCACCATTTAGAGGAATTCAAATGTTCATTCAAGGATTTTGCATTATATTGTGTAAAAACTGCTACCTTCTGAATATGAGAATTTGTCATATTGCTTAATGCAAAATCAACACTTCGGTAACTTCCTGCTACCGGCATTGCTGCAATTGCACGCTTATTGGATAATTCTCTCATCCGGTTGCTATTACCGCCTGCTAAAATAATACCAATGGCCCTCATCGTATGTCACCTGCCTTAATAATATATTCGCCGCTTGCCAAGCTGCCCCCCGGATAATCCTCCGATTTCGTCACACCCGAAATAGCTACGTTTTTGCCTATCTTTACATTAGAAGGAATACAAGAATTTTCACCAATTGTTACCAAGTCGAATGCGTACACTTTCTTGTCCAAGTTACTTTCTGCATATGCCCCTACGCCTGTTTCTACATCTGAACCAACTTCTACATTCTCTGCAATAATTGTTTTATTGATTTTTGACCCTGCGCCAATTATGCTTCCCTGCATAATAATAGAATCACGGACTACTGCGCCCTTGCCAATTACAACGCCGCACCCAATTACAGAATTAATAACTTCCCCGTATACCTCGGATCCCTCTCCAATTATACTTCTTTCAATCCTCGCTTCAGGCGCAATATATTGTGGAGGCAGTGTATCACTCTTTGTATAAATTCTCCAGAATTCTTCATAAAGGTTAAATACAGGGATAATATCAATTAACTCCATATTTGCTTCCCAATAGGAGCCAAGGGTCCCTACGTCTTTCCAATATCCATTATATTCATATGCAAAAATACGTTTTCCTTCATTAAAGCAATGAGGAATAATATGCTTCCCAAAGTCACATGCACTTTGTTCTGAAAGCTCAATCAATGCTTCCCTTAATACCTTCCAGCTAAAAATATAAATACCCATAGAAGCCAAATTACTCTTTGGGTTTGCTGGTTTTTCTTCAAACTCTACAATACGGTTTGTCTCATCTGTTACCACAATTCCAAAACGGCTTGCTTCTTCAATTGGCACCGGCATTGCTGCAATTGTCACATCTGCATTATTTGCCTTATGGTAATCCAGCATTACTTCATAATCCATCTTATAAATATGATCTCCTGACAGGATCAGCACATAGTCTGGATTATATGTTTCCATATAATTCAGGTTCTGGTAAATCGCATTGGCAGTACCTGTATACCATTCACTATTGCCATTTTTCTCATAAGGTGGAAGTACTGTAACACCGCCGACATTCCTGTCTAAATCCCACGGTATCCCAATCCCTATATGTGTATTAAGTCTTAACGGCTGATATTGCGTCAATACACCAACCGTATCCACGCCTGAGTTAATG
>ERZ808051.1326-NODE-1326-length-17050-cov-10.646969_pt1 | contig 17050 bp, 15 predicted proteins | sample MGYA00380199_ERZ808051 | MGnify/ENA primary metagenome ERZ808051 (study PRJEB31490, sample SAMN06133391) | mouse gut metagenome | isolation source: J11 | host: mice | place: China: Chengdu | collected 2015-05 ...
CGCCTCCTTCATTTGGCACAAATCTCCCACAAACTGTGACGTACATCTGACGGAAAGCATTTTTCAAACACGCTCTAACGCCTTCCCGACCGGATCTATGAATATCCCTACTCCTCGTCAATAAAGATCTTCAGGTAATACTGAATCCTTGCCTTGGGATACAATGTATCCGTCAAACCAAATTCCGGGTCATAATATTTTCCATCATAGTACAGGATCCAATGACCATATTTGGGCAGGAGAACTTTGAGAATACATACTTTTGGCAAGACAGTATTGTTATCTGCCTTTGTCATCGTCTTTGCCTGACTTATTCCGTAATGCCTCAGTGCCTTCTCAATGTCCTTTTTCCCCGTACCCTTATCATTCTCCATAACAGCAACGACATCTTCTACCGATACGCCTGCAAGCATGGCAACGCACGCCTGTCCACACAAATATTCAGTGGGCTGCTTAATATACTCGATCTTTTTCACTGTATATCCCTCCTCCTGTTTTGTCTGATATTCAACCAATTTCTGTACTGCCGATTTCCTCTTATGCCACATATCCTTTGAACGACTGCTCAAAAACAGGAAAATAACTGATGCAAGCCAGGATGCATCAGTTATTTTCATGCAGATCATCAGCTAAACATTGAAAAGGCATCCGCCTTTGTCACACCATCCACATGAATGAACACATCCATATATGTGACACCGTCTTTCTCATACTCGTATTCAAAACAGCCGATGACGTTCTCCTTTTTCTTTTCCACAAAATTGTTCGCCTGCAGGTATTCCATGATCAGCTTATAAGCGTTGGGAATTCTCTCAAACGGCTGAATGAATGGCTCCTTGATCGTTATCACAGCATAATCGGCTTCGTGATTCTCCAGAGACATTACTCCCTGGTAATCCGTATTGAAATCATCCGGGATCACACATGCCGCCACATACCCGTGAAGTCCAAATCGATTCTGCTGCTCCTGTGACACAAAAGGAAAATCCCATCCGATAAACCTGACATCCGGACACGCTTTCTTTAGGCCGCAGTTTTCTGCCCACCTGTCCATATGACCCATGGCATCGCTTTCCGGATTCGAAGAAACGATCACATAGCCCGCCATCTTAAACGGCGCGACCCTTTTAATCCGTATCTCTGAATAGATCTCGCTCTGATCAGACAGATCTTCTCTCACGAGGGCATCAAGCTTACACGCAAAAAGCCCGCACATCGCAACAAGTCTGTCCAACTCCGGAACTACTTCGTCCGATTCCCATCTTGACACGGTCTGTCTGGTAACGCTCATCTGGTCAGCCAGTTGTTCCTGGGTCAGTTTTTTCTGCTTACGCAGGAAACTGATATTATTTCCTAAACTCATTTTTTCATCTCCGCCCTAATTATTATCCAACGGCCATTGGTCATTTATATTATGTCATAACGACGCATACAAATCCACCAACCGCCATATGCTTTTTTCGACATCTATGCAACACAGCATGTTACATGAGAACGTGTTTGAAAAGAGCTTCCATGGCCATAAATAGAACGTACGTTTCAAAATGTCTGGCAGACGCTCAGCCCTTCTTCCTGATCGGGATCCATATCTCCGCGTAATAGTTCTCGTCCTCTGTCCCGCCAGGATACTGATCCGGCGCATCGTACATCTCAACGCAGTACCCCGCCGCAAACTCATAGTCCTGCAGCGCCGGGAGCCATTCCGAGAACACCTTGGTGTTCACATCCTGCATCGTCTGCGAAAGCACCCCCTTACACGGAAATACCGCCCATGTGAATGCCGGAATGGTTCTCACCACATATCCCTCCGGAACGTCCACAGACGGGTTGTAGATATCCGCGATCAGGTATTCAAACCGCTCATTCCCCATCTGCGGATCGATGTTGATGCCAAACATGCCGCAGACATATTTTCCCTTTCCCGACGCATAGTGCTCCTGCCAGTATGCGGGGATATCCCGCTTTGCATTCTCGTAGTCAAACTCTTTTGACGCCGCCAGCACTGTAAACGCTTCCTTTTTTGTGATCCTGTAATCCATCGCACAACCACCTTTCAATGAGATTGATAATTTCAGCGGTGCGAAAGCTTTGAGCATGGTCCTGTCCCTGCGCGCGGTCGACGGCGCATGTCCGTGGAACCGGGTGAATGCCTTGGTGAAGCTGTCCGGGGAATCATATCCGTATTTCATCGCGAGTTCCATGACCGTAATGTCGCTGGTGAGCAGCTCTTCCCCCGCAAGCGCCAGCCTGCGGTTTCTGATGTATTCCGTCATGGAGTACCCGCACAGGATACTGAACCCTTTGTGAAAATAGAACGGGGACATATTGACATGGGCTGCCACATCCTCCATCGTGATCTCCTCCGTCATGTGCTTTTCCATAAAATCAACAGCATCCCTGACCGCTTTTGTCCAATCCATACACATCAGCCTCCTTCGCCGTGATTCCATGATACTACACGGATCCTTCGTCGTCCCGACATTTTTTGTCCTGTTTTGTCAGCCCCTGCTTTTCCGGCAGCCTGACAGAGATAGTCTGCCGCCCGGTCCTGTCAGTTCATTTTCGACCGGATTCCGGTTGACATTCTGTCTGGCTTTTCGTCCGACGTCCCGTCATCCCTACATAGATCGCGCGCTTCGGGCATGCGTGCGCGCACGCGCCGCACCGGATGCACTCGGCGGAATCCGGTTCCCGGACGGGATCGACTTCCATCTTGCATATATTTTTGCACTTGCCGCAGTCTATGCAGCGGTCTTTATCCACTTCCAGACGGCACAGGCTGACCTTGTTCATGATGCCGTAAATAGCCCCGAGCGGACAGAGCGTGCGGCAGAAAAACCGATATATGAAGATGCAGCCCACGACCGTCAGGATCAATATTGCCATTTTCAGCGAAAAAAGGGCGCCGATCGTCCGCCGCAGCTCCTCGTGCGTACTGAGCAGCGGGATCCCGCCCTGCAGTGTGCCCGCCGGACAGATATACTGGCAAAAAGCCGGTTTTCCCATGCCCATATAATTGGTCACTGTCGCCGGGAGCACGAAGACGAACACGACAAGGACCAGATATTTGAGATACCGAAATACTTTCTTTAGCTTTAGTTTCGGCGACGGGATCCTGTGTATCAGTTCCTGTATCAGTCCGAACGGGCAGAGCCATCCACAGACCGCCCTTCCGAGCAGCACGCCGAACGCCAGCAGCACGCCAGCCACATAGAAGCTGAACTGAAATTCCATGGAACCGTTCACCGCCTGCAGCGCCCCGATCGGGCATGCAAATCCTGCCGCCGGACACGAATAACAGTTCAGTCCCGGATTGCAGAACCGTTTCCACTTTCCCTGATAAATCTTCCCGCCTTTATAATTCAGCAGATGTGCATTGGAATACCCAAATGCAGCGATCTGGATGATCTTCCTCTTCATGCAAACCTCTTCACCCCAATCCGATGCACTCAAGGCAGATATTCACGGCTTTGTTCAGCACGATCTCCACCTCTCCCCTCGCGGTGCCATAAAAAATAAACGCACAGGCTGCCGCCGCGGCAGCGATCCTGGCAATACGTTTCGTCCTACAGCCCATTCAGATATTCCTCCACAAAGGTCTTGTAGCCGTCCACATATGCGCCGACGATCGGCTCTCCCACAAGATTTCCTTCCTTGTCGACAAACAGTGTCGTAGGCACGCCCACAACCCATCTCATGACCGGCTCAAAGTCAGCATTCGCAATGATGTGTGTGAATTGCGCCCCCGCCTTCTCCGTGATCGCCACCGCCAGGTCATGATGCTTCGTGTCCTCATCCCCGGAAATATCCGCGATCAGCCCGACGATCTGCACGTTGTCCGGCATGGACGTCGCCCACTCCCCAAGCTCCGGCATCTCCGCCACACATGGACTGCAGAAGGTTCCCCATATGTTTACGACAGTCAGATCCTTCTCGCCAAAAATGTCTTCCGTGACGGTATTTCCGTCCAGATCCTTTGCCGTGAACGAGGGCATCTGGCTCGGAAAGCCCGTCTCGGCAGCGGACGTCTCCTCCTCCCGCTCTGCCTCGTTCCCCCCGGACTCCGCCGCCACGCTCTGGTTTTCCACCGGATCTGTCTCTCCGGCGGGTGTCTTTTCACAGCCGGCGGCAAAGAGCGCCGCCCCCAGCAAGATACCTGTCCAACACATCATCCTGTATTTTCGTCTCATTTCATCAATCTCCTCCCAGAACATTTTGAGAATAGCTTTGTACTCCCCCCAGCAATGCGATAGCTCCGCGATGCCGCTCATCCGGCGACTGCACTGCGGTCCGCAAAGACCCTGACAGTCGGTCCCCCGTCGCCGCCCTCGAGCACCGCAGTCAGATCGGCATGATCCAGCCACGCAAGCGCCGCGCTGTCGGTCTGCACAACAGGCTTCCACTCCGCACCGACTCTCTGGTTCACGACATGGATCGAACAGCTTTCTCCCCTGGGATCAAGCCCTGTCAAGGTATATTCCGCGCGCATCTTTATGCCGGTCTCCGCGCAGTGTTCCTGCGCGTCACACCCCTCGTGAGAGATCGCGCCCCTAAAATATTTGGTGTCGCAATAGCCTGTGAAATAGACATCGTTTTTCCACTGTTCCCCCGCCCCGCGCTCCTCGCAGTGCATGATGAACACATGGATCGTCAGCACTTCCTCCCTGTCCGCCAGAAACTGCCTTATAGAATCAAACACGCTCGCGCCCTGGTCCGCATCATATCCGTGTCCCTGATTCCTCATCAGCTGCAGATGGCACTGCCCTTCCTGATAGCATGCCTGCGCGCGGACAGCGTAGGAATAGTGCACGACCGTGTCTTCCATGCCCTGTATGAGCAGAACCTTCCCCCGATATGCGGACAACTCAAGAAACGGCTCCATGCCGACAGCCTCCTCATGAAACGTTTTGCCAAGCGCAGTGACTCCGCAGTCGATGACATCCGGCACATTTTGGGGGTCGTAGGAAGCGCCCCCCAGGCACCCTCTCCTGGCGTGGTCCGGAATGCACAGCGCCGGCGAGATCATGATCAGCCGCTTCACCGCATCGCCGCATCGTGCCGCCGCCAGACCGGACACAAATCCGCCCTGGCTGTACCCCGCCAGCACCAACTGGTCAGCGTCCGTGAACGCCAGCCCCTGCGCATAGCGGATCACAGCCAGCAAGTCCTCAACCTCTGTCAGTGCCGTCATATCTGTGGACGCCCCATCGCTCCTTGACTCCTCGGGCTCCCCGTTTCGTCCACCGCCGCAGAAGCTAAAACAGAATGCCGCATAGCCGATCCCTGCAAAATCCCTTGCATATCCCGCCATATCCGTATGGTTCCCTGTGAAACCATGGCTTATCACCGCGATAGGATATTTTCTGTCAGAGCCGGCTCCTTCCTCCGCAAAATCCGCCGGAAAATACTGCATTCCGCGGATCGTAAGGCCGCCTCGTTCACATGCAAACGCCTTCTCCATAAAAATCTCTCCTTCCTCCCTCGAACAGATCACTCCTATAGTATACACGGCGCGCACAGTTAATTCAACCCAAAAGACAGCATTTCCATTACTCGCGCCGGATCAGCCATAAAGACGACAGGACTTCCCCAAGGCGGCGGCAGGACAGAACGGACTCGCGGCTGGCCCCCGCCTGTCAATCCAGATGGAACACCGTCCGCAGATCGACGGATACCGGGCTGTTGTCCGGGTTCGTCTCCATGATGTCCGCCATATAGTCCCACCACTTGCGGTTGATCGCCGTGTCCGCGCCCGCTGCCCACTTCTCCTCGTCCTCGATCTCGATATAGCCAAACAATGTCAGCGTCTCCTTGTCCAGAAAGATCGTATAGTTCTTCCCGCCGTGTTCATGAATCATATCTTTCATTTCCTGCCAGAGCAGGTTGTGTCGTCTTTCATATTCTTCTTCCTGCCCCGCAAAAAGTTTCATTTTAAATCCTTTTACCATATCCCTGACACTCCTTTTTCATACTTATTGTTGATCTGATCCGCCGGAAAACACAATATCCTTGCAATGCCGCATGGAAATGTGCCCGCCGCCGTCTGCCATCGTGATATCCTCAAATCTGATCCTTCGGATCTCATATCCCGGCTCGTCAAAGCCCGCGAGTTCGATGCTGTCGCAGTCCCTGTATTCCCCCTCAAGGCTGCGGCACACACCCAGCAGATGGATCCGCCGGAAGCTGCAGTCCGAAAATTCAGGGGGTGTCGGCGCGCCCTCGCCGTCGTCATTGTAGCTGACCGAGTGAAACTGGATGTTTGGCAGGATGCAGTCGCTGACATGGATATCCCGCACATAGCCGCCGCGCTTCTTCGTCGCCTTGATCTCCACACCGTACTTTCCGTTGGACATGTCGCAGTCCCAGACGCGCACATCCTCGATGCCGCCCGACATCTCGCTCCCGAGCGTGATCCCCTGCCCTGCCATGCAGGTGCAGTCAAAGATGCGGATGCGCCTCGTCGGACGGTTGATTCGGCTGCCTTCCGGGTTCTTGCCCGACTTGACCGCCACAGAGTCGTCTCCCGTGTAGAACACGCAGCCAAAGAGCGTACAGTCCTCCGAGGAGTCCGGATCCCAGCCGTCGCCGTTCCACACCTTTTCGGAGCGGACGGTGCAGTTGTCCGTCAGGATATGGTCGGAATAGATCATATGTACGTTCCAGCTCGCGCCGTTCTCGAGCGTCAGACCGGATATACGCACATTGCTGCAGTTGCTCATGTTGATCAGCCTCGGCCGCGCCCTCCCGGGGATCGTGTGGTCGTTCTCGTACTCCCGAATGCCGTCCCCCAGCTGCTGCAGATAATCCCGCAGCCGCTCCCGCTCCGCGCGTATCACCGCAAGCGCAAGCTCCTGCCCGCCGCTTGCGATGGTGCCCTTTCCATGGATCAGCACATTGCCGCAGTTTGCGCCCGCCGTGTGGTCGAGCCACCCCATGTTCAGCAGGCTTGCATAGCACTCCATCTCGATCCCCTCAAAACGGCTTGGGATCTTCGGCAGATAATCTGCCGGATCCGCTGTCCCCTGCAGGACAGCGCCCTCCTCGAGATAGATCTCCATGTCGCTGTGCAGCCGCAGCGCCCCGGTGCGATATACGCCCGCCGGGAAGTACACCGCATCCGACGCCGTGCAGTCATCGAGCGCCCGCTGGATGGCACCTGTATTCAGGGCGGCACCGTCGCCCTTCGCAAGATACGGCTCCCGCGTCACATCAATGCGCCTTTTCTGACAGGCAGTCCGTATCTGCACGGTCTCCGCATCCAGCGCCCTGTCAGAGACAGCCTCGATCCTGACCGCATACTCCGTGTCCGGCTGCAGCCCTTCCAGCGTGACGTGTGTCCTGGTCACTTCTGTCCGCTTTGCGCCGTCCAGTCCTATTTGATAGCGGATCCCCTGCGGACTGCACGCCGCATCCCGCTCCCAGTACAGCGTTGCCGTCCCCGCAGTGACCGCACTTTGTATATTCTGCAAATAACTCATTTTCTGTGCACCTCTATATCTGCCTGATCACCGTGTCAAACGCCTCCAGCTGCACCTGCTCCACGCCGTACGCCGTGTTGATGCTGCACGCCTGTGCCGTGTCTGCGTTGTTGATGACGATCAGCGTCCGGCTCTCCGGGTAGTACGCACACTCCATCTGCGCGTTGTCTGTCAGATAGAGCCCGTTCACCGCCTCGCCGCCCGCGTCCAGGATCAGGTTCAGCAGCATCTTGGTGTTGGCATTGTCCACGCAGAAGCCTGACAGATAGATCCCCTGCCCTTTGCCAAAGGTATTTCTGGTAAACAGCGGATTGCCGTCGTGCGCTGCCAGGACGGAAGCCTTCCCGTCCGTGAGATGACACTTCACGCCCTCAGGAACCACTGCACCTGCCGGCATCACCCTGTCCGCAGCAGCCCTGTCAACCTCGAACGACCACCGCCCATGGCACACCCTGTCGGCGATATCCGCGTCAACGCCCAGCACATGTGCCATCCTGAAATAGCTGTCATACCCTGCCGCCGCCGAGGGCTCACCCACGCCGATCAACGTGCCGCCCTCATACACCCACTTTGTCAGCGCCTCGACAACAGCCGCGTCCTTCCACGCACTGCCTCCGCTCCACGCCGTCCCCGCCGCGCCCGCGTTGATCACCACATCCACATTTTCCAGCGCGCCGCTCTTCACATCCTCGAAACTGATGAAGCTGACATCCAGCGGAAGCCCGCTGAGCGCTTCATTGATATGTATCAGATCATGCATGTATGTCTCGTGAAAATGACCGGACAGCGACCACGAACGCATATTTCCCCAGAAGTGCAGCACTGCCACCCTTGTAGCGCAGGTGTAGGGTTTTCCTGCATGATGAAGCGCTTTCAGCGCCCTGAACTCATCCGAGATCCTGGCGATATACTCCACGAAATCCGGGAAATCCTCGACCAGATGCAGATACCCGCCAAGCCCGATCCTGTCGATCGGACACCGAAGCAGCGCGCGCCGCACACTGTTCCAGTACTTCTTCGCATCCAGTGTCGGGTTGCCGCCCTCCATAAACGTCGGCGCCCCGCCAAGTCCCACCGGGAACAGGTACGGGTGCAGCCGAAGCTCGTGTGTCCCGACATCGACGCCGGCGCAAAGCCTCGCCTCGTAGCCGGAAAAGACGCACTTGATCAGACCGTCAAAGCCAAACGCCTGGAATGTCGGCTTGTACGGCTCGATGCCGACCCAGCTGTCATCGTAGAACACATACGCCTTTTTGCCGTACTGATGTACGATATCAATCAGCTGTCTGCCGAAATTCACCACGAAACGGTTCACAAAATCGATCCAGTTCATCTTCCTGCGGTCACACGGCATGTGTGTCACATGGAGCTTACCCTGATTGACGAAGTCCTCCGCCGTCATGCCATAACCGTACTCTGCCGCAAAGTCATCCAGCATCTTCGGGCTGACCGTAAAATCATACGAAGCCCAGTCCGAGTACAGCTGCCTGTTGCGCTCACTGCTGCCCCAGATCCAGACGAAATTGTAGAACATGGACGTGAAACGCACCACTGTCGTGTCCGGGTGCGTCTCGCACCAGTTTTTCATCCAGTCGAGCATGTACGCCTGTGTCTCGGGATGCACCGGATCGATCTGCATCAGATGCTCCTTGTCCCAGTTGTTCGTCGTGTGGTTGTACATGGAGATCTCTTCCCAGATGCGGTACGCCAGAAAGCTCACCGTGTAATTGTGCCACGGCGTGGCGCCGTCCACGGTGACAGTCTGTTCCTTCTCATCGTAATGCCACTTTGACGCATCGACCGCAGTGTCCGTCGTCCTGTCGTAGACCTGCCAGTACTTCATTGCCTCCGCACTGTCATTCACCCGGAACTGCTCCTCGAAGAAATCCTCCATCAGTGCCACTGTGAGCCGGCGATCCGCCGCCGTCACCGGGTGGGTCATCAGAAAGGTCTGCTGCAGCTTGTCCTGATTCTTCTTCGCCCACGCATTGTGATCCCTGATGATACAGATCGTCGAGTAGATGCCATACCCCGCCTTCGTGATCTCGTCGGAAAGCTCTGTTCCGTCACTGTCGCGTATCACGTCCGCTCCCCACTTCTCCGCCAGTTGTAATGTCAGCTTTTCATACCCTGCCTCGCCCGGCAGTGTAAAACTTCCCTTTTCCATCTTCTTCTCCTATTCAAAAGTCTTGCGATCCTGTTTATAGTGCGCCGTCTTTTTCCAACTCGTCTGACACCAGAACCTTGTCAAAGAAAGCGAGTGCGAGTCCCTGCCCCCAGCCCTGGATCCAGTCTCTCGAAATGTTGCGGTATCCGTCTGCATCGTTCATCACCGCTGTTCCTCCGGACACGTTCCGCACCCTTCCGTCCGGACCGACATTCGCGAGCATTCCCCGGATCGACTTGTTGATATATTTCGAGTGCAGGGGATTTGCCCTCGAGACCATCGCCGCCGCGATCCCCGCCGAAGCCGAGACCTCCTCATAGGAACTCTCGTCATCGAGTATCGTCCGCCACAGACCGTCCGCCGTCTGGAGGAGTTTGATCGCGGACAGCTGCTCGTTCAGAGAGCCCGCCACATCCATATACTTCGGATACAGGTAGCATTTCGGCAGGATATCCCCCACCTGCGACATCGTAAACGCCGCCCACGCATTGGCACGTCCCCAGTAAAAACCCGACATGTGGTTCCCTGCCACATTGTCATACCCGTGAAAGTACAGACCGCTGTCCGGATCCTGCAGGTATTTGATATGCCAATAGTACTGATTCAGCGCGTCCTCGATGATCTCCTCGTCGGCAAGCTCCACACCGACCCGCAGCAGGAGGAATGCCGCCATGAAGAGCGTGTCTGCCCAGCACTGCTCGGGAAAATCATTGTTGGCGGACACGGTGTGCTGCAGCACGCTGTCCCCGAAGCGGAGTGCATCCTTTCGTATGTAGTTGATCTTGCTCATCACGATATCCCAGTATTTTTGCTCTCCGGTCGCCTTGTAGATCGTGATCAGACAGTGCCCCATCGCACAGGCATTGACCGTCCACACCCTGGGCAGTCCCAGATCGATCAGCTCATCCACCCTGTCTTTCAAGAGATTCAGATACGTCTCGTTTCCCGTCTTTTCGTAGGCATCGGCAATGCCAAAATACGCCACTCCGCACGGCCAGTCCCAGGTCAGATCCATCTTCATCGTCCGATTCACGATCCTGTCGATCACCTCCAGAATCTCCTGTTTGTCATACTCCAACTTCAACATAGCAAACCCTCCTTGTATATTGTATATTCATTCTATCATTTTACGGATCTCATGGCAGCTTTCTGCACGAATTGCATGCCATTTTCCACGAACTACGCCGCGATCCACACCCGCCATCATCTGACAACTATTTGAGCACTTTCGGAAATAGTCCCCCATCGGAGTACTTCCGGGAATACTCAACACCTGGCACGCTCATCACAGACGACCGGGCATATTTTGAAAACAGCCCCCAACAAAAGCTGGGGGCTATTTTTTACTTTTTTACTCTTTTTTACTTCTGAAGCTTTGTAGACTGCCCTGCCTCGTAAGCTTCCTTTCTCTCGTCAACGATCTCCTGGAATCCTGCGTCCGCGTACTTCTGCGCCAGTTCATCATACAGTGCATCAAACTCCTCCGGGTCGCACATTGTCAGCTGGTCTCTGTACTCTGTGTAGAGTTCGATCAGAGATGCCTGATACTCCCCGACGGAATCCAGTACGACTGCGAAGTTGCAGTCGCTGACTGCACGGCCGTTCTCCGCCAGTTTCTCTTTCCTGTAGTAGTTGTCGATCAACTGCTGTGTCAGGTCATCCGGCAGATTCTTCGGTGAGCTCGCCTCGATGATCTCCTCGATCGTACCGGCATTTCTCGCCTCGATCGTCACGCACCAGTAATCCTTGGAGTTGTTGAAGCCCTGCTTGCAGTCGCCGCTGTAGTCCGCAACCGGAACGGGAAGTCCGTCGTCACCCATGTTGTAGTTCTCGCCCTCGATACCCCACTGCATCGTGAAGAGGTTCTCCTCCTGCGTCATCCACTCCATGTACATCCACGCTGCCTTGATCTCATCCTCCGTCGCCTGTGATGAGAATCCGATCATCATACCAAACGGATTGTCCGCGCGGTACGCTGACACAGTCCCGCCATCGGGATCGTCGATCTCAGCCTGGAACTGAACTGCGACATGTGCGTCGGGGTTCTGCTCGTAGAGTGCTGTCAGGAAATCCACATCCGCTGAAATATACCCTGCAAACTGTAACGTCTGTCCGCTTACGAACGATGCCTTCTCCGTCTCGAGATCCGTTACATAGTACTCCGGATTCAGGAAGCCCAGCTGATACTTCTCGTTCTCTCTTCTGATAAACTCCCTGTTTGCCTCATCGCCGAGCGCCGGGATCGCATAGTCGCCGTAGCATGCCCAGTTCTCCTCGTCCAACGGGAACTTTCTGAACGCATAGTTCTGGTCAACACCTGCGCCTGTCACCATGTGGCCGCCGAGCGGATGCTCACAGATCCCCTCATCGATCAGCTTCTGGTACATCGCCTTCTGCTCCTCCCACGTCTCAGGATAAGCGTCATAGCCGATCTGATCCAGCCAGTCTTTGCGGTAGAAAGTCACATATGTATACCCTGTATCGTAGTACGGTCTCTCAGCCAGCACAAAATATCTGTCTCCGTTCATCTCCGTATAACCGAGCTGATCGAGATCCACCATTCTCTGGTAATATGTAGGCGCAACCTTTGCAAACTCATCGATATCATACGTGGTAAGATATCCGTCTGCCGCCCACTGTGCCTGCTTCGGGTAGTCATACTCCATCAGGATCGTCGGGAGATCTTCCGCCGCTGCCAGCAGTGAGTAGGATGTCAGAACATCTGTACGTGTGATAGGTACATACTCAACCGTGATATTGTACTTGTCGCCAAAGTTCTCCTGCACCCACTTTGTCCAGTAGTTGTCACTCACGTTGGGAACGCCCTCCGCGCCCCTGTCATACACCGGGATCTTCAAGGTGACATTCTCCGCAAATGCCTCCCAGCCCTCAATACCGGCTACGCCGGAATCGTCCGCCGCGGGCGTCTCTGTCTTCGCCTCGTCTGTCGAAGCCGACGCGCTGTTGTCTGTCGAAGACGCGCTGCTGTTATCCGCAGATGCCGTCGTGTTGTCCGCAGATGTGCTGGCATCGTCGCCCGAACCGCCGCAGCCTGTCAGTGTGCCCATTGCCATAACGCCTGTCAGTGCCAGTGCTGTCATTCTCTTAAAAGCCTTCTTGTTCATAATGATTCCTCCTTTAAAAATCTATAGCATAACCCGCCTTGTGGGAATACTATCATTGATCGTTTTATCCTTTTACTGCGCCGACCATCGTTCCCTTCACAAAATACTTCTGCACAAAAGGATAGATACAGATGATCGGGATCGTCACGAACATGATGCACGCCGCCTGCAGCACCTCCGGCGTGCTCGTCACCGCCGCGCCTTCCGCGAGCGTCGCCGTCTGTGCCTCAGAAGCCGACGATACCAGCTGCGACAGCTTATACTGGATCATTTTCAGTTCCTCGGACCGGATATAGTACTTGTTGTCCGCATATGCATTCCAGCGTCCCACTGCGTAGAACAGCGAGAGTGTCGCAAGGATCGGCTTAGACAGCGGCAGCACGATCTTCCACAGGATCTGGAAATTCGTCGCGCCGTCAAGGAATGCCGATTCCTCGAGACTGTCCGGGATCGAGGACTGCAGGTTCGTCTTCATGATCAGCATGTTGTAAGGCGAATAGATCAGCGGCAGGATCAGCACCCACATCGTGTCGAGCACATGCAGATCCTTGTACAGCAGGTACGACGGGATCAGTCCTGCGCCGAAATACATTGGGAACATCAGGATAAAGGTGAAAAACGTCCTGCCCTTTAACCGTTTCTTGGACAGCGGGTACGCCGCACAGGTGCAGACAAGCATGCCGAGTACCGTGAAGATCAGTGTGACATATATACTGTAGATCATACTTGACACCATGCTCCCATCCTTGAAAATGGACACATACGCGTCAAAGTTGATCCCCTTGGGAAAGAACGCTACCTGTTTTGCGATAACATAGGAGTTGCCGGAGATCGACTTTGCCAGCAGGTGGACAAAGGGCAGCACACAGGTCGCACACAAAAGCACCAGTATGACCATGATCACAGCGTCGCTGACCCTGAACTTGTTGACCGCCCGGTTTCCGTCGCTGTTTACTTCCGCACCGCGGACGACTTCTTCTTTTTTTGCCATGATACCACTCCTCCTATAACAGACCGTCTTCGCCGAGTTTCTTCGCGAACCAGTCAGACAACAGTACCAGTGCCAGACCTACGATCGACTGGAAGAGACCGACCGCAGTCGACATGCTGAACTTGTTTCCCTGAAGACCTTTCTCGTATATGTAGATCGCCAGCTGATACTGGAAATCCTTTACCTGCGAGTTTCCAAACTGATCGAGACGCTCGAAGTTACTTCCCATCACACGGCCAAGGTTCATGATCAGCAGTGTCACGATCGTGCTCTTGATGCCCGGCAGCGTGATGTGCAGCATCCTCTGCCAGCGGTTCGCGCCGTCGATCATTGCCGCCTCGTACAGGTCACCGCTGATGCCCGTGATCGCGGCGAGATAGATGATCGTGCCCCAGCCCATTCCCTGCCAGACACCGATCAGCAGGTAAGTCACTGCCCAGTGCCATTTCTCCGTCAGGAACGGGATTCCCTCCTCGATCAGCCCTGCGTTCATCAGGAAGATGTTGACAAGACCTGTCGACGGGCGGAACATAGTGTACGCCACACTGCCGATGATGACCCAGGAGAGGAAGTGCGGCAGATACAGGATCGTCTGCGTCACTTTCTTGAACCTCGGATAGCGCAGCTCGTTCAGCATCAGCGCCAGGATGATCGGCATCGGGAATCCCACTGCCAGATCCAGCAGATTAAATACGATCGAACTCTTTAAGGATCGATGAAAATCCGCATCCTTGAACACTTTTATGATCGTCTCCATGCCGACCCACTTGCTGCCCGCATATCCCTTTGCAGGCTTGTAATCCATAAAGATCATCCGCATGCCAGGGTAGGACGCATAGTTGAAGAGTACCACCATCACGATCGGAAACAACAGCAGCAGATACAGCTGCCAGTCTCTCTTGAAGCTGTTTTTCCAGGTGGTATGCACGACAACTTCTTTGCCGTCTTTTATTTTACCCATACCAAAACCTCCATTCCTGTAACCCTTTCGTTATTTTGCATAATCAATTATTACTTATAAATCCATTTTCGTGCATTTTAACGTTTATTTCAAGCCAAAAGAAAAGAAATACTATGCATTTATGACCATTTATGTTATACTTCTCTTAACGCGGGGGCAACGAAATGCATAGTATTTCGGATTTTAATCTTTTTTACTTATACATAATGACTATGTTTTTCCAGATTTTGCCGCGAAATGGCGCTGAACCTGCCGACCAAATCTGGTTGTTTTTGAATTGTGCCTGCGCGAAGTCTATCCAAAAATTTTCGGAAATTATGCAAAAATGACCATTATGATCCCGATACACCACGAACAACACTGCGCGAACACAAAAAAGGATTGACAGGTATGTGTTCCGGCGCGCACCAGGAATATATATGGAGGTAATCGATATGCCAAAAACCAAGAATGATATCGCCGAGTACCGCAGCTACTATCTGCCCTCTGACTTTCCGGTCCTTCTCCTGTCCGGCGAACACTGGAAGATCTCGAACGTTCCAAGCAAGCACCTGCACTTCCACAATTGTCTGGAGATCGGCGTGTGCCACTCGGAGAGCGGGTATATGGAATTTAACGGAAAGGAAAGGCTCTTTTTCAAGGAGGGGGACATCACCTGCATTCCGAGAAATATCCCGCACACGACATACAGCTCACCGGGCACGCAGAGCCGCTGGTCATACCTGTTCCTGAACACGCAGGAACTGTTCAAGAACATGGCGCCCCAGATCCGCGGATTTGACCTGTCCCTGAGCGCTTACAAGGAATACCGGCACATCCTGAGCCGCGATGAGTATCCTTATATCTATGATCTCACCGCGATGATCATACGCGAGATCGGGGAACAGCACCCGCAGTACCAGGCGAGCGCCATGGGTCTTCTGCTGTCGCTGTGCATCCAGCTCGACCGCATCCAGAGCAAGGGCGGGCTGGAAACCACGCTCACAAGCCGCCCTCCTGAAAACGCGATGGTGCTCTCCCCCGTCCTCGACTACATCGAAGACCATTATGCCGAGCAGTTTGACATGAATTACCTGGCGGACATCTGCTGCCTCAGCCCGACGCATTTCCGGCGGCTATTCCACTCGATCATCGGAACCAGCCCCCTCGACTTTCTGAACAGCACACGCATCACCAAGGCGTGCAACCTGCTGCGCAGCACGGAGCACTCGATCCTCGACATCTCCGAGATGGTCGGATTCCGCTCCGTGTCAAGCTTCAACCGCCACTTTATGGAAGCCATGCAGATCACGCCGAGGGACTACAGGAACGAGACCCTTCTGGCAAAGGCAAGCCAGGAAAAAATGGCGATCATGGACTACACCGGCTGGATGTACCCGGAAAAGTAAGGAACTGCCGATTCCTGAGCGCACAGACATCTGTACATTTTACATATAATACTGTGCCTGCGCATTCCACAGCTCCCTGTACAGCCCTTCCTGCCGCTCCAGCTCCTCATGCCTGCCGCGCTGCACCACAGCTCCCCTGTCAAACACCAGAATATCCCCGCAGAAGCGGCAGGAAGCGAGGCGGTGCGAGATGTAGATCGCCGTCTTGTTCCCTACCATCTTGTCAAACCCGGCGTACACCTCGCACTCGGACTCCGGGTCGAGCGCGGCGGTCGGCTCATCCATGATGACAAACGGCGCATTTTTGTAGATGGCACGCGCGATCGCAATCTTCTGCTTCTCACCGCCGGAGAACGTCACGCCGTTCTCCTCAAACTCCTTTCCGACGCTGGTGCCGAGTCCGTCCGTCAGGGTGCGATACCGCTCCCCGACACCCGCGCGCTCCAGCGCATCGACCGCACGCTCCCTGTCCACATCGGAGCCCGCCGCCACGTTCTCCCCCAGCGGAAAGGCAAACACCTGGAAATCCTGAAACACCACCGCAAACAGATCGCAGTACTCCGCATAGTCATACTTGCGGATATCGATGCCGTTCACCTTGATGCATCCCTCCGTCACGTCGTACAGGCGGCAGCGCAGCTTGATGAACGTCGTCTTCCCCGAACCGTTCCTGCCCACGATCGCCATCTTCTCCCCGATCTCGAACTTGAGGCTCAGATCCCGGATCACGTAGACCTCGCTGCCGGGGTACTTGAAGGACACATGGTCAAACTCCACCAGAAAACGGTTATCCCTGCGCTTTTCCACCGGGATGCAGCCCTCGTGCTTGCGCTGCGGGAGCGCCATATACTCTATGTAATCCTCTAGAGCGTGTTTCAAAATTGCTTTCTGGCAGATGTGCGTCACAATTTGTGGGAGATTTGTGCCAAATGAAGGAGGC
>ERZ808051.1327-NODE-1327-length-17043-cov-3.919722_pt1 | contig 17043 bp, 14 predicted proteins | sample MGYA00380199_ERZ808051 | MGnify/ENA primary metagenome ERZ808051 (study PRJEB31490, sample SAMN06133391) | mouse gut metagenome | isolation source: J11 | host: mice | place: China: Chengdu | collected 2015-05 ...
TGGTATTTGACCCTCGCGGCATTCGTCAAATGTGCATGCAAGCATGCCCACTTGACTCATTGCTCGCGGGAATAAAGTCATTTTACCATATTCCGCCGGCGAATACAATTTAAATATCAGTCCCCGCTCCCTTTCTTGCGAAAGAGCACAAGCAGCCCGGCCGTAGCTGCCGCCGTCAAAAGCACTAGAGCGATTGTCAGCACTATCATGCCATCGTCAGGTTTCGGCACAATGCGGTCCGCACTTGTCTCCCGGTCCGAAGCATTTCTACCCTCACGCTCTGCATTCTCCTCCTGCCTTTTCTCCCTGTCCTTTTCCGTTGGGGAAACGCCGTCCGGATAGAGCTCATCGTAAGCGGCCGTGGGAGCGTCAATGCACACCCACATATCCCTGATTCCGAAATAATATCCGATACGCCCCCATCTGTTCCCTGCTTCGTCCGTATATATCAAACGATAGTCCGGAACATAGGAGGAAGCCAGAAAACACTCATACGCCTCGGCCCCCGGATATCTCCAAAACCGTATCTCCTGATTCAGAAATTCCCGGTCCAGACTGCCTGTTTCATCTTTTATCTCATCGCCGTAGTCTTCCTGAAAGGAAATGCTGTCGTAGATCAGCTCCAGATAATCCATGGGCATCCAGCCCGTGACGTCTGCATCGTAGATACCCCACGCGATTCCGTCCTCATCTTCGTAAGCAAACTGGATATAGACCTCCCGGCCGTTTTCCCAGACGTCCACCACCTCCGGCAGTTTTGGACTTTTGTATACGATGACTTTGCCGTCGGGACCGTTGGCGGTAAACTGCCGCCCCACATAGCTGCACTCGGACGAATGCTGCTCGTAAAACAAATCCATGGGCTCGATCAGCATATCGGCCCTCACCGGCAGTATCCACAGCAGGCAGCAGACTGGCACTGCCATTCCACAAAATACTCTTTTCATAACACGCCTCCTCTCTACCACGCTCTCCTGATTCTCAAAAGAACCGTCACTGCCAGATCGATCCATCCTCCCAGCACCATTCCCGCGGTCCAGGAGCACACGTTGGTCACTGCGGAGAGCAGAAGCGGCCGTCCCGTCTGCCAGCCGGGCTTTTCCATAAAGCTGCGGTAGACGCAGGCTTCCGCAACAACCACCGCCGCTTCCACCAAAAGTTCCGCGGGAAATGAAAGAACCGGCGTCAGCCGCATCCTTGCTATCCAACACAGCAATACGGCCAGCGGATTGGTAAGTATATTCACCAGCACTACCAGCAGCACCATATGTCCTGCACTGCCAAAAACAGCTTTCCCAGTTCCGCCGGCTCCGTTCCCGCATGGAGTCAGTTTTGTCTTCTTCCTCTCCCGTCTCTTCATGCAGCCCCGCAACAGACATGCCGCTGTCAGTTCAACCGCCAAAGTAAACCCCAGAGAAATGCCAAACATCTTTATCAGGTATATCCTCATTCGCCCCTCCTCTCTCGGATTCCGCCGTCTTTCCCCGACCGTTCCTCCGTCTCCCGTACCCGTCCGACATCTCCCTGTCCCCGGTCCCGGTCAAAAATCCCTTTTACCGCCTCCCTGCCCCAGATATCCCGCCGCCAGCAACAGCAGGGACACCGCGCTGCCCGCGCACCCAAGCAGATTCCCTCCCGACTCGGGAAGCAGGCCAAAGTACCCGGGCACAAACCCCAAAAACAAGGCAAAGGTCAAAAAGCCGAACGCAAATCCCGGCATTTGGGGCATGCAGCATACCATCCAGTACAATGTGACCGGCATGGTCATATTGTACAAAAACAGCGCCCACAGCCCGGCCGGCATGGCTGCGGAAAACAGAAAGCATACCGCCGACAGTCCCAGCGACACCGCCACGGCTCTCACAAACCCGTACCGGGCCGCCGCAAAGCCTCCCGCTGTCTTTCCGCCCACTATCGCAAGGACCGCAAGCAGCCCGGCCGGAATCCCTGATTTCCACGGAAAGCGCACCGCCATTCCCACATAGGAGCGCAGTATGACCACCAAAAAGCAGCAGAGCATGACTGACCGCATGTCTTTCTCTCCCGGCGGCTCCTTTTTCCCGCCCCAATACAGCGCGTACTCTTCCCGGGCTCCGTTCTTCCTGGTCAGACAATATCCCGGCCAAGCGCACAGCAGCACCATGAGCCCCCCGGCGACCATGGCCCAAGGTTGCCAAAAACCGCCCTTTCCGGCCAGAGTGCCCAGATAAAGCCCCAGCGCCCCGGGCGCCACAAACACTCCCAGCCCCTTTCCCCGCCGGGCGCCCAGCACGTCCTCCCGGATGGTTCCCACCCCGCCTCCCACATGGAACAGCGCGTTTCCGATTCCCAGAACCGCCGGATGCGCGAAGACTCCTGCAATCGTACAAAACACCCCTGCCGCGGCAAACAGAAACGAAAAGTCCTGCCGCCTCCCCCCTTTCTCTCTCCACAGCATATCCAATGCCACGCCAAGGGGCATCTGCAGGGCAAACGCACAGAAATTGTAAATCAATATGGAAAAAGGCCTATTCCCCCGGGGCAGGAACCTGCCGAACATGGCCAGCGCGCACATACCGTCCACCAACAAATGTAAAATTCCATAGACTGCCGTCATAGATATACGCCCCCTCTCCCTGTCTGCCATCCCGCTGCGGCCGGCTCTTGCCCGGCGCATGCCGGTCCCGCGCCTTTTTGTCTCCTTATACAGATAAAACGAAAACCCCGGAAAAAAGTTTTATCTTTCCAGATATTTTATTACAAAAAAAGGAAATCTGTGGTAAAATACAGAATAAGAAAACACAAGGAGGTCATCCCTATGATCGTTCTCATCGCCGGCGCTTCCCATACCGGAAAGACCGCTCTCGCCCAAAGGCTTTTGGAAAATACGGCTGTGATTACATCCTGATCGACGATGCGTATCAGGTGGATCTGGAGCTGTAGGATTCCGGGAGGAGGTGTCCCCATGGATTTTTATCGGAAAATGGCTTTGGTGTGCGGCCGTATCCCCAAGGGCCGGGTGGCCACCTACGGACAGATCGCGCTCATGTGCGGCAAGCCGAGGAACGCCCGTCAGGTAGGCTTTGCCCTAAAGCGCGGACTGGCCGGGGAAGATATTCCAGCCCACCGCATTGTCAATGCCAGGGGCCTGCTTGCGGGTGCCGTCTATTTCGATACTCCCGACCTGCAGAGGCTTCTTTTAGAGGCCGAGGGCGTGGAGGTTCATCGGTCCGATGAGGGCTGGAAAGTGGATTTAAGGCGTTACGGCTGGGTCAATCATTTTGAGGATGCGCTCAGTTCATAAAATAAGCTTGCGAAGAACGGAAAAACTGCCGATATAAAGAGAAAGCCGCACACAATACAGCTTAGAATCAGGAGGTAGCCAAATGACCGATATGTCCCAGATGATGTATACCATGGAAAACAGCCTGCGCCTGCAGAACCAGGCCAGGGCCGAGAGAAGAGCCCGGAAAGCCGAGCAGGAGAAAAAAGACTTTCAGGAGAAGCTCATGCAGGCGGCCTCCAGCAAAATAGAGCTGGACGGCATGGCCTCCAAAGCCAAGGGCTCACAGGACGCCGTACAGAGGGATCAGCTCATAGGTATGATGACTTCCATGATGTAATACCTGACAGACAATCCCTCACAGAATCAGCAGATCATTCTCATACAGAGTTCTTAAGTCCAGCCGCCTCCGGCGGCCGGCGAACTCTATGAGCACCTGGGTCTCTCCCGCCTCTACAATGACGCCCTCCCCGAATTTTTTATGTCTGACAATCAGCCCCTCTCCTATGGCATCGCAGAATCTCTTGTATTTCATCTGAGCGAATATTTCCGTACAAAAAGCCGACCTTTTCCGGAGGTGAAACACAGAGAGCATATCTTTCGCCCGGGTAATCGCCACGTAAAACAGACGGCGCTCCTCCTCATAGGTCTGCCACTCCTTTTCCTCCATATTGTCCGTGCGCTCCGGCACAGTCTCCGGAAAAATGCCGTCCGCCACATCCATCAGATAGACCCTGTCATATTCCAGACCCTTGCTGGCGTGAATGGTGGACAGTACGAAGCGGCAATCAGCGTCATATTTCTTCTCCTCAATCGTCTTGCGCAGCACCGAAAGACGCTCCACAAGCCCCAGAGGGCTGTCCTCATGGCAGGCAATGGCCTTTAAGATAAACAGCTTTCCGTCGCTTAAGCCTGCTCGCCTCAAATACTCTCTGTACCCCATATCCTGAACAATTCTGTCCAGCGCCTGGTCCGCCGGCTCCGAGAGCATTTTCCGCAGATGCAGTCTCATAGCCCTGCAGCTGTGTTCGGTCTTCTCCTCCAGACGGCCAAAGCGGACTGCTGCCTCCAGAACTTCCAGGTCCCTGTCCCTGCTGATCTCACAGATACGCAGCGCCGTCTGCTTATTGATATAAGTGGAAAGCTTGTAATAGATCTGCAAAAACACCTCCGTGTCCTTTGGATTCTCCCCGAAGCGGATGATATTCTGAATGTCCTGGACCACCCGGTGCGTGAAAAAGACCATGTCCGTATTGCGGATCCGATAGGGAATCCCCTGGCGTTCCAGCAGATCCAACAGCGGCAGTGCGCTTTCATTGTCCCGGTAGAGCACGGCGGTCTGGAGCCGGCAGTCCTGGGCCACCTTTGTCAGATAGGCGTACTGGGCGCTGCGGCTTTTTATGGAAATCTCCCTGATTTCCGCACCCTCCCCCCTGGAGGCGCGCATATGCTTCTCGTGGCGCAGGGTATTCCTCTGTATAAAGCAGTCGGCGGCTTTCACAATCTGCGCGCAGGAGCGGAAATTCTCCTCCATCAAAAGTACCCTGGCTCCAGGATGGTCCTGCTCAAAGGAAAGCAGGGCCTGAGGGTAAGCGGCCCGGAATCCGTATATACTCTGATCCTCATCTCCCACCATAAACAGATTTCCCCGGCTCCCTGCCAGCAGTCCGATGATGGCGTGCTGGATCTTGGAGGTGTCCTGGGCTTCGTCCACACAGATATAGGGATATCTGCGCCGGAAATATTCCAGGGTCTCGGGGCTTTTCAGCAGGATATTATAGGCATAGATCATCTGATCATCGTAATCCATCAGCCCCCGCCCCCGCAGCTCCTCCCGGTAGAGCCTGTAAATCTCCGAGATCTGCCAGTCGGCATCCCCGTCCAGCTCCCTCGTCTGCGCACTGTCCAGCATCCTGTTCTTGATATAGGTGATCAGGGTCCTGATTCCCTTTAAGTCTCCCTCCGTGGCATAGTCTCCCTCCACACGCTGGTAGATTCCGGACAGAAGCCCCGCGATAAACTTTTCGTCCGTGACAAGCTCAAAGGATCGCTTTCCTATCATTCTGCTGTAGTAATCAATGATTCTGGCACAGATGCCGTTGATGGTGCGAAACTCCATCCGGCCGCCCAGTTCCTCCCCGAAAAACGAGGAAAACCGAGCCGCCATATCATGGGTGGCAGCCACCGTATAGGTCAGAGTCAGGATACTTTCGGGGGAAATCCCAACGCAGTGCACCAGATACCCTAATCTCGTCACCAGCACCGTGGTCTTTCCGCTGCCGGGAACGGCTAAAAGCAGACAGAATCCGTTTGTGAAGCGCACGGCTTCTGTCTGTTGTCCGTTCAATGGGATATGGTATTTTTCTTGAAATGTTTCATATGTCATCGTCAAACTCTTCCCGGCCGCATTTTCTTTTATTGCAATCCTGCTGCCGCTGTCTTTCGTTCATCGCGCCGCAACACGGTATATTTTCAGCTTCATCGATATGTACCAAATCTTCCTCTGATGCAGCGCGTATCAAGGCTGTCCGGGCGTTTCATGTATGCTTTTAGCGCATTGTTTGCTTCCCCCATGGCTTTCCTTTCCGCAGGGATTGCCGAGTGCGAAGCAACGCCATGGAATTCCCTCTTTGACGGAGCCCACGTCTTTTCCCTGCTATGTCAAATCAATGGTCTTAAGCAGGGAGTTCTGAATGATAGAATGTCAGAAATTATAGTCCCACGCGCCTGGCGCGGCCCGAATGTCCTGCTTACCGAATCTGTACGGAGCCGTCCGTGCTCCCTTTGATAGATTCAGTATAGCATAACACTTTCTTTGTGGCAAGTTGTAGTTTTTACGAATTTGCATCGACATTCCATCTATATTGCGACAGCATTCCATCACATGTCACTTTTCACGTTGCTCATTGTAACATCAACTGCCCGCAAAAGGCAACTCACGAATACCTACGGTAAAAAAATCGGCATTTTACCCGCTTGACAAGAGTGCAAATCCGTACTAAAATAAATCAATAATCAGGCCTTGAACATACGTGAGTACAAAAGTTTTCGTAAAAGCAGAGATGGAGTGTCACCGGCTGAAAGCATTCCATACGGTTCTTTTGGAAGTTTCAGTATGGGAGCCTTTCGGCGAAAAGCATCGGAATGGATGCGTTAAGCCGGATGTCCGTGTAGCAGATTCGATTACACAAAATGAGCGCAGGGTATTTGAGAATGCCCTGAATTAGGGTGGTACCGCGATTCACATCGTCCCTTGTCCAACGACAGGCGGCGGTGTTTTTTTATCTGTCAGATTCTGCCGTATAGCTGGCAGCTTTCCCGCAAACCCGCCGAAGACCAGAAAGGAGCATCGCAATGAAAGAGCGAATCAACGGCATTCTATCTGAAGTAAAGAACAAAATTTCCACGGCAGTCAGCGAAAGCGAACTGCAGAACGTCAAAAGTGCCTACATCGGCAAGCAGGGGGCATTGAGCCTCCTGATGAAAGAACTCCCCGGCCTGGTTCCCGAGCTCCGGCCCCAGATCGGATCTCTGCTGAACCAGGCCAAGAACCAGGTCACAGAGCTGGTGGAGGCAAAGAGGACGGAGCTGAAGCTGAAAGCCTCCGAAGTCTCCCCGGATTTTGACTGCTCTGTTCCGGGAATCCTGCCCCGCCAGGGGGGCCTCCACCCCATCACGCAGATGTGCTATGACTTAAACGACACGTTCCGCTCCATGGGATTCGAGATTTTTCAGGAGGACGATATCACCAGCGAACTGTACGCTTTTGACAAGCTGAACTTCCCCCAGAACCACCCGGCCAGAGAGAGCATGGACACTTACTGGCTGGAGGGCCATGACAGCGGAAGCACCAATGAGAAGCTCTGTCTGCGTCCCCACCTGACCGGCGGGAGCGTGCGCTACATGCAGACTCACAAGCCCCCGTACCGCTTTGTATACCCGGGCCGGGTCTACCGCAACGAGACCACCGACGCCCATCACGAGAGAGCGTTTTTCCAGTACGAGGCCCTGATCGTGGACAAGGACATTACATTCACCTCGGGCAAGGTGATGATCAAGAGCATCTTAAGCAAGGTATTCGGCACGGACGTGGCCGTGAGAATGCGTTCTGGCTTCTTTCCCTTTGTGGAGCCCGGGTTTGAGATCGATATGGAATGCCAGGTCTGCGGCGGCAAGGGCTGCAGCGTCTGTAAGCATGTGGGCTGGATCGAGGTCATGCCGGGCGGCTCTCCCCATCCCAACGTACTCCGGGCGGCAGGGCTGGATCCGGACGAGTATACGGGCTTCTATGTAAACATCGGGCTGGACAGACTTGTCATGATGCGTTACGGCGTGGATGACGTGAGACTGTTCCACAGCGCCGACTTGAGATTCCTGACGCAGTTCAGATAGGCAAGGGGGGAAGTAAAAATGAAGTTATCATTATCATGGATTCGGGATTACGTAGCGATCCCGGAAAATATCGATCTGAAAAAGCTGGCATATGACCTGACCATGTCCACCGTAGAGGTTGAGGATGTGGAATATCTGGCACGGCGGTTCGAGCATATGGTAGTCGGCGTGATCCAGCAGATCCAGGCCCATCCCAACGCGGACAAGCTCAGGGTGTGCAAAGTGGATATCGGCGGCGAGAGCAAGGACATCGTCTGCGGCGGAATCAACCTGCAGGAGGGAATGCGGGTGGCAGTCTCCTGCCCCGGCGCCGTCGTGCGCTGGCACGGAGAGGGCGAACCGGTGGTGATCAAAAACTCGAAGCTGCGGGGCGTGGAGTCTTTCGGCATGATCTGCGCCTCGGACGAGATCGGCTTAGGCGACCTGTTCCCCGCCTCCCAGGAGGCGGAAATCCTGGACTTGTCCGCCTTTGACGTACCGGCGGGCACGCCTTTGGCAGAGGCCCTGGACTTAGACGACGTTCTCTTAGAAATCGACAACAAATCCATGACCAACCGGCCGGATCTCTGGGGACATTACGGCATTGCACGGGAGATCGCGGCTCTCTACGATCTGCCCCTTGCCGAAATCAAGGCCTATGAGCCGGACGGGCAGTCTGACTTTCAAGTGGAAATCGCGGATCCGGACAGATGCCCAAGATACATCGGTGTGGAGATGTCCGGCGTGGAGGTCAAGGCATCGCCCTACCGGATGCAGAACCGCATCTGGAAAGCGGGCATGCGCCCCATCAATGCGCTGGTGGACATCACCAACTATGCCATGCTTGCCACGGGAAACCCCACCCACGCATTTGACGCAGACCATATCACGGACCACATTACCGTAAGGCGCGCCGCTGCCGGAGAGGCCCTGGCGCTGTTAAACGGCAAAGAGCTCGCGCTGTGCGAGGACGATCTTGTAATTGCCGATTCCCAGGGACCCGTAGCCCTTGCCGGCGTCATGGGAGGCTCTAAGGATTCCATCCTGTCCGATACGAAACGGGTCATTCTGGAAGTGGCGAACTTCGAGTCCACGGGAATCCGCAGGACGGCCCTGCGCTACGACAACAGAACCGAAGCCTCTTCCAGATACGAGAAAGCCATCGACCCGGAGCGCTGCGCCCAGGCCCTGGCCCTCTCCCTGCAGTATTTCAAAGAGCTGTATCCGGAGCTGAAAGTCACGGGCTGCTGTGACCGATATGTGAAAAAGCTGCGCCGGGAGGAGGTTGACGTAGACCTCACATGGCTGGCAAGGCGTCTCGGAAAGCAGCTGCCAAACGAGGTAATCCGCAGAAAGCTGGAGCTGCTGGGCTTCGACGTGGAGATCAGCGGCGACAGAATGCATGTCACCGCTCCCACCTGGCGCTCCACGGGCGATATCTCCATGAAAGACGATGTGATGGAAGAGGTTGCCAGGATGTACGGCTACGATCGTTTCGAAGCCACGGCTTTTACCACCGCATTCGACAGAGCCATCAATCAAAAGGATCAGGATCTGATCCGGAATATCAAGGAATATCTTGCCCTCCGATGCGGGATGCAGGAGGTGTACACCTATCCCTGGATGAACGATGTGTTCGTGGACGCGGTGCTGCCGGACAGAGAGGGCGTGTTGAAGCTTGCCACGCCGCCGGCGCCGGATTTAAGCTGCATCCGCTCTTCCCTGCTGCCGAACCTATGCGAAGCGGTGGTCAAAAACGAGCGTTACTTCAATGATTTCTCCATCTTTGAGGAGGCTCAGGTATTTTCGGACAAAAACTACGGCTCTCCCTATGACGAGTCCGAATCCCTGCCGCAGCAGCGCAGACACATCGGAGGGGCTTTTGCCAGCGGCAAAAAAGATATCACGGAACTGTTCCGGGAGGCCAAGGGCGTCCTGGCGTACATGTCCCGCTATACCCATATGGAATCCCTCACATTCCGTAAGGAGGAAAAGCCCGCCTGGGCGGACAATGTGGTATGGCTGAACATCTGTCTGGGGGATGAGCGGATCGGCGATATGGGGCTCTTGGCCAAGAAAGTATCCATGGCATGCGGCGTCAGGAATCTCTCCGTCATGCTCTTCGAGCTGGACGCCACGAAGCTTCGGCCTCTGAAGTCCAGGACCAACCGCTTCGCCCATCTTGCGGAGTATCCGGAGACGGACTATGACATTTCCATGCTCTTTGACCCGGATGCCGCATGGACGGATATTTATGATGCCATCCTGGGCAAAAAGAAAGCCAGCGCCCTTTTGAAAGACGCCTCCTTTGTGGACGAGTACAGAGGAAAGCAGGTGCCGGCAGGCAAGAAGTCCGTGACCATCCGCCTGACCATCGGGTCGGAGGAGAAGACATTGACATCCCAGGAGATCGAGGCCGCGGCGGAGCAGGTGATGAAAAAGCTCCGGAAAGCAATGGGCGCGGAGCTGAGAACCCAATGACGGCTCCCGCCGCCAAAGCGCAGAAGCTGCAATGACCGCAACAGTCGTATAAAACGGAAAAAAGGAATGGCACCCGCTGAGGTGCCATTCCTTTTTGTAACTTTTTACCTTTCTTGTAAGCACTCCGCGAAAGTCACCTAAAACACCATCTCCCCCCACAGGAACTTCCGTTCGTCGGTGAATGCTTTCCGCTGAGGCTTTCCGTCAGGTATCTATTCTGCCGCGGTTCCCGGGCCTCGCCCGTAAGACCGCTTATGCAGCGCTTTGTCAGCCCCGGTAAGGCTTCGCGTCCTCATAGACGGAGCTTGCCGCGATCACTTTCAGCATCCGCCCTGCGCAGGCCTGGAGGTCTCCTAAAGTGATGGGACACGCAACTTCGCCCTCTTTGGCTCCCACGGAGCGGACGATCTCGTCCACATCGGCCTGGCTGCCGGGCATGGTCAGGTCATTGCCTGCCCGGATGCAGCCGGCGGCATTGGAGCAGCCGTACTTGAATTTCTGGCCAGGGTTCATCTCGATACTGCCGGTGGTGCCCCAGTCGGTCATGACAATGCCCTCAAAGCCCCACTCCTCTCTGGCGATGGCCGTGAGCAGGTCGTAGCTGTTGGCCGTGTGGGTGCCGTTGATGAGGTTGTAGGAGGTCATGATGGACATGGGCTGCGCGGTCTTCACGGCAATTTCAAAGCATTTCAGGTAGATCTCACGGATGGCCCGCTCGCCGATGTGGGCGTTCACATGCATCCTGTTATCCTCCTGATTGTTGAAAGCGAAGTGCTTGATGGTTGTGCCCACGCCTTTGTGCTTCTGGACGCCCAGGGTGTCTGCGGCGGCGCAGCAGCCGGCTACAAAGGGGTCTTCGGAATAGTATTCAAAGTTCCGCCCGCACAGAGGGTTCCTGTGGATGTTCATACCTGGGGCCAGCCACAGGGTGACGCCCAGCTCTTCCATCTCTCCGCCCACGATGTCCCCGGCCTCCGCTATGGCATCCGTGTCCCAGGTCTGGGCCAGCAGGGTGGCGATGGGGATGGCGGTGCAGTATTGATAATAGGTCACGGCGTCCTCGGGAATCCGGGGCTTTTCGCGCTGGGCGAAGAGCATGCCCAGCTCCGCCAGGGAGGAGTCCTCGCTGCCGGGAATCAGGTTGCCGTCCCTGTCCACTGAGAAATGTCTGGAGAGCCGCAGGCCTGCGGGGCCGTCCGCCAATATCATATTGCGGATGTTGCGGTCCTCTATCATCCGGGAGGTGGTGTCCCCCGCCGCGCCGGGGCAGGCTGCGGAGGCGGCGCCGATGATGGAGCTGCCGCCCATACCGCCTCTGGCGGTGCCCACGCAGAGCTCTGCCATCTCTTCCACGGTGAGCTGGGCCGTCAGGGCATCCAGGGCAGCGTTCCCGGAGCGCACGTCGTCCATGGTAAGCTTCCGGCCGTCGGCTTCCGGCAGCTGGGAGTTTTCTTTCCGGTATACGGCCTCCGTGCAGGGAACGGCGCCCGCGCTCACCGGAATCCGGGGCGCGCTGTCTTTCTGGGCCTGCTCGCCCTCATAGGTGTAGGGCGCGACCTCTTTTGCGGACAGGCTGTCCATCTGACAGTCCAAAGCCAGGCGGTTGGAGAGCTTCTCCGTGACCGCCTCCCCGTCCAGAACTACGGCTGCCGCGACGGCAGTGTTCCGGGAACTGTTGCCCACACGAATGTAATATTCTCCTTTTTCCAGGATCCAGGAGGCCTGTTCCTCATGGTAGGAAGCCATGCGCCCGGTGGGGAAAGAGATCTCCAGGGTCTGGGACTCGCCCGGGGCCAGTTCCTTTGTCTTGGCATAGGCGGCCAGTTCCTGGCAGGGCTTCTCCAGTCTGCCCTGGGGCGCGGAATAGTAGACCTGCACCACTTCCCTGCCCGAATGTCTGTCCCCGGTGTTGGTCACTTTCACCGTAAGGGATACGTTCTCTGCGTCTGCGGACACCTTTTCCGTCTCTGTCCGGAAAGTGGTGTAGGACAGGCCGAAGCCGAAAGGATAGGCGGGAGCTATGTTGAACGTATCAAAATACCGATAGCCCACATAGATACCCTCCTCATAGTACTCGTCGTCCACGTCTCCGTTCATATGGCTGAAAGCGGCTGCTTTGGGGTAATCTTCATAGCGCTCCGCCCAGGTGGTGGTAAGCTTGCCGCTGGGAGTGACTTTTCCGGTGAGCACGTCCGTCAGGGCATAGCCCCCAATATTGCCCGCCTGACTCATCAGGAGAATGGCGTCCGCCCGGGATTCCCTGCGCAGGAATCCTGTATCGATGACGCTGCCTACGTTGAGGATAATGATGAGTCTGCCAAAATGGGCACGCAGGGTGCGGATGGCCTCTTCCTCCTCAGGGAACAGGGTGTACTCTCCCGCCACGGGCCGTCTGTCCTTGCCCTCGCCGGAGTTGCGGGCCAGGACGAAGAGCGCGGTATCGGAGGCGGCGCTCTGGCAGTCGGCTTCCGTCACCGCAGGGATGGGAGGCTCTTTGAAAGGATGATCAAAGAGGTAGAGGATGGGCATGGCGCCGGTCTTTTCCACCGCCTCTTTCATCTGGGCCCCATAGGCGGCCTTGGCCTCCTCCACCGTGGCGTCGTAGCGGTCCAGCCAGCCTTTTGTGGTCACTGTAAATCCCGCTTCCTCCAGGCCCTGCTCTACGTTCACCACGAATCTGCTGTTCACGTCACCGGAGCCGGTGCCGCCTTTCACGGTCTTCCTGCCGCCATTGCCGAAGAGGGCTATATTTCCGGTCTCCGCCAGGGGCAGGGCGCCGTTGTTGGCCAGAAGCACCATGCCCTGGGAGGCAATCTTCCGGGCCCGCTCCATATTCCTTTTTTCCCGGTCACTGATATCCGGGCTTTTGGATGCAAAAAATTTTGCCATATCATCTCTCCTATTCCATTGACACTTGTGATATCTGTTTTGTCATGCATGTATTCTCAGCGCTGGCTTCTCCTGCTTGCCCTTTTAGGGGAGGATTCTCAGCTGCATGATACGCATATGAAAATCCTCCCCTGGGCATCTTGCCAATGCATGTTCCGCTTCGGAAATTCTTACTTTCTGTCTCTTAGTGCTGTATCTGCGGCTTCTGCTTTGCCATCATCCTGGCAAGCACGGGGCCCATGCATTTGCCCAGCACGGGAACCAGCTCGTGGTCAAAGTTCTCCTTGACTTCGCTTTCCTTTCCGACGACCAGAGTGTACTCGCTCTCCGGGGTGGATGCGGGCCAGTTGAGCACCTGAGGGTTCTGGGGATCGCCGGTCTTGGCAAAGGCCATGACGGAATCGAAGATCAGCTTCTCCACACGCTCCGTCACGCCCTGCTCCTGGGTGTAGGGAGCCAGCTCCGTATTGTGGAAGAAATAAGGGATATCCGAGCAGTGCCAGGGCGTCCTGCCGCCGTCGAAGTTCATGTCCAGGTTGAAGAGATAGGACCATACGCCGCCGCTGCAGCTGCTTCTGGTCTTGATGTACTCGATCTCCGGCCCGCGGAACATGAAATCCATGGTCATGATGTCCACCGGATTGCGCTCCGGATAGGCTTTCCGGAACAGGTCAAGGAGCTCTTTGGACTCTTCCTTGCCCACTTCCGTTTCAACATAGGCCGCGCCTGCCTCCGGGGTCATCTCTGCTTTCTTGTAAGGGGTGGGGGCAAAGGAGCCGAACTCTCCGAACACGCTGCCCACCATCAGGGGCACATGCTCCGTCTCTTTCCGGAATCCGTTGATCACAGGATCTCCGGCGTAGAAAGCATTCTTAAACGGCGCACCGCCCACATACTCCCCGGCTTTCTCCAGGGCGGGCTTCACCTTGTTGTAGGCTGCAGCCAGATCGTTGAAAGGCACTGTCTCCAGAGCTTTCACGTCCTCGATCTTCAGCTCCTCCATCATGGCGCGGACCAGCTTCTCGCCGGTTCCCCTGCAGTCCGCCATGAGACCGCCCAGGACGCCGCTCATGTTGATGCCCTTGGCGAACAGGCCGTCCGCCGCCGGTGTCTGGAGCAGGGTCGTGACTTTGGCCCCGCCGCCGGACTGTCCGAAGATAGTCACGTTCTCGGGATCTCCGCCGAAGCTCTCAATGTTGTCATGGATCCATTTTAAGGCTGCCACCAGGTCGTCGGTTCCCGCGTTGCCGGAGTTGGCGTACTCCTCCCCGAAAGGAGACAGATCGCAGTAGCCCAGGACATTGAGCCTGTGATTCACGGAGACCACCACCACCTGGCCCAGTTTGCACATGTTCTCGCCCTCATAGGCGATCTGCTCAATGGAAGATCCTGCGAAGAACCCGCCGCCGTGGAGCCATACCATGACGGGGCGCTTCTCTCCGTCCAGGCCGGGACTCCAGATATTCAGATTCTGGCAGTCCTCGTCCATGACCCAGAATCGATGAGGCACCATGAGCTCGCCGCCGGGCTTGGGCATATCCAGAAGGGGACATACGCAGCCGTAGCTCACGGCCTGGAACACGCCCTCCCAGGGCTCCACAGGCTCCGGCGCGTGGAAGCGCTTCGCCTTGGCGTAGGGAATCCCTTTAAAGATGTACATGTCGTCGTAGAAGTAGCCCCGCACCTTTCCTTTCTCGGTGTCCACCACGGCTGTCTGCTCGTCGTAGATGAATTTTTTCTCCATAATGAATTGCCCTCCGTTTCTTTTTTGATATGTTTATTCTTTTAAGCAGCAGGATCATTTCCGGCTTTACTGTCAGAAATGACTGCTGATATTCGCTCCGAACCCCCATTCGCGCAGTCAGTCATAGGTGTATCCCGGCTCTTTATAGAGACAGTCCTTATGGGCTTTGATCTCTTTGTCCCAGACATCCTCTTTCCGGTTTTCCTCGGCGGCATCCTTTCTGGCGACGGTAACGCAGGAACCCACAATCTCACTCTCTTCGTCTGCAATGACCGCAATGCCGCCCTGATACATTACCTGGGAAGTGTAGGGATATAAGCCTTACTGCCGATTTGCATTTTGTGCGCCCTTTTCCTTTTGATTTTAATATATCCCGGCCTTATCGTCAAGAAAGCGGAACGCTAATACTGTGAACCAAGTAAGCGGCAACCGGGCTATCCCTGGGAATCAGATGACTTTTGCCTCCTCCAGCGCCCGGCACTCCTCTTCCGATTTTTCCAGGAATTCCATGAGGATGTTCCGGTTGTCCTCCCCCAGAGTGGGCGAGGGTTTCCTGGTGACATCCGTCTTTGTGCCCAGGAGTTTTACCGGGTTGCCGTTTAAGACGATGTCTCCCATGACGGGATGGGTGGTTTTGACCAGCATCTCTCTGTCTTCGGCAATGTGCCGATCCCGGAAGATGTCCTCCAGGTCATAGATGGGGCCGGCGGGGATGCCCTCCTTTAACAGGATGTCGGTGACTTCCGCCACTGTCCTCTCCTTTGTCCACTCCTCAAAATATTCCTTTAAGATCAGGTTGTTCTCCACCCGCAGGGGCACGGTCAGGAATCTCTCGTCCTTTACAAGCTCCGGCCTGTGGAGAATGTTCCCGCAGAAGTGCTCATAGAGCTTCTGGTTCCCGCACCCGATGACTACGTATCCGTCTTTCGCCTCGTAGGTGTCATAGGGCGCGATGGCCTCGTAGGAATTGCCCCGGCGCTCCGGGACTTTGCCGGAGACAAAGTAGCGCTGCACGGCCTGTTCCAAGCTGGCCACCACGCAGTCGGTGAGGGAGACGTCCACCCGCTGGCCCTCCCCGGTGATGTTCCTTGCGTTCACTGCGGCCAGCACGCCTATGGTCAGGTTCAGGCCTCCCAAAATGTCGCCCATGGCATTGCCCGAGCGTGTGGGAGGGTTGTCTTTCTGGCCCGTAATGCTCATGAGGCCTCCCATGGCCTGGGCGATGATGTCGTAGCCGGGCCTGTCATGATACCTCCCATAGCTGCCGAAGCCGCTGACGGCCCCGTAGATGAGACGGGGATTTACTTTTTTCAGTTCCTCGTACCCAAGGCCCATCCTGTCCATGACCCCGGGGCGGAAGTTTTCTATGAGGATGTCGGCTCTCTTCACCAGCTCCCGCAGGATCTCTTTCCCCGCCTCCTGCTTCATGTCCAGGGTCATTCCATATTTATTCCGGTTCAGGTTGGAATAGTACAGGCTCTCGCCGTTTATGTAGGGGGCATAGGCCCTGGCGTCGTCCCCCTTTCCCGGCCTCTCTATCTTGATGACGGTGGCGCCCAGGTCCGCCAGCATGGCCCCGCAGAAAGGGCCTGCAATCACCCGGCACAGGTCGAGCACCACCAGGTTCTCCAATGCTGCATGCTCTGCCATTTTTACGTCAACTCCTTGAATGTCTTATTTGAAACCCGTCATTTTATCAAGTATTCTGCCTAAGTTTTCTGAAATAACCATGCCGGGGCGTATTTCGTTCAGGCCCCCCGGCTCTAAGTCGCCGCGGCTGAAGCCGATAAGCGCTTTTACAGGCTGCATCAGGCCTCCAGCGCCTTATTGTCATGACCGTACCTGTCCTGTCGCCCCGGAGTTCAGCCCAGCTCTTCCTTAGACACCTCTATCTTCATCCTCAGGAAAGCGCTGCCCATGGACTTGCCCAGGCTGTCCAGCCTCAGGGAATGGGTGGCCCCTCCTCCCAGAGCGTGCTTCATGACGAAATTGAAGCCCTGCAGGGACGGTACGTCATAGCGAATGATCTCGCCCCTGACCATATCGCCGAAATGGGCTCTCACCCGCTCCGGGGTCACTTCTCTGGCGATGATGCCGTAATACTCCGGTTTCCTGGCAAAGACGCACACATTGCTGGTGTCGCCCTTGTCCCCGGATCTGCCGTGAGCAATCTGATTCAGATATATCTGCATTCTCGTCCATACCTCCTTTCTGTATGTGAGTACTCTCGGAAACCCCACAGCCCTTGAAAGCACAGCGTTTCCAATACACTCCATTTTTTCTTCACCTCCACGTT
>ERZ808051.1328-NODE-1328-length-17032-cov-5.937776_pt1 | contig 17032 bp, 12 predicted proteins | sample MGYA00380199_ERZ808051 | MGnify/ENA primary metagenome ERZ808051 (study PRJEB31490, sample SAMN06133391) | mouse gut metagenome | isolation source: J11 | host: mice | place: China: Chengdu | collected 2015-05 ...
CTCAAAGTCGGCCTTGTCGTTGGGGACGGCCCCATCCTCCCCGGCCTCGGGCATGGGCAGGCCCCGGACCTCGTCCAGCATGCCCTGGAGGATCACAAGGAAGCCCTTGCCGCCGGCGTCCACCACGCCGGCCTTTTTCAGCACCGGGTTCTGGTCGATGGTGTGGGCCAGGGCCTCCTGGCCCTCCTGGATGGCGGCCTCCAGCACCCCCTCGAAGGAGCCGTCCTCCCGGGCGCAGCCGGCGGCCCGGGCGGCGGCCAGCCGGGAGACGGTGAGGATGGTGCCCTCGGCGGGCTTCATCACCGCCTTGTAGGCGGCGGCCACGCCGAAGTCCAGGGCGATGGCCAGGTCCCGGCCGTCCATGGTCTCCTTGTCCTTGATGGCCTTGGAGAAGCCCCGGAACAGCAGGGACAGGATTACCCCCGAGTTGCCCCGGGCCCCCCGGAGCAGGGCGGAGGCGGTGCCCACTGCGGCCTGGCCCACCGTGTCGTAGTGCTTTTTGCGCATCTCGGCGGCGGCGGCCCCGATGGTGAGGGTCATGTTGGTGCCGGTGTCCCCGTCGGGAACGGGGAAGACGTTCAAGTCGTTAATGGGCTGCTTCTGGGCATTGATGGCGGCGTGGGCGTGAATCATCATCCGCTGAAAGACCGCCGCGTCAATATTCTGTACCATAATCGGCAAATTCCTTTCTGCGAATGATTTTTAGAAGCGCATGGAGTCAACACAGACGTCCACCGAGGCGACCTCCACCCCGGTGGTCTTGCTGACCACATAGCGCACCTCGCTCATGATGGAGCGGCACACGGCCATCAGGTTGACTCCGTTCTCCACGATGATGTGCAGCTCGATGGAGACAGTGCTGTCGGCGTTGTAGTAGACCTTCACGCCCTTGGACATGGACTCCCGCTTCAGCAGATGGACCAGCCCGTCGGTGGTGGACCGCACCGCCATGCCCTTCACGCCGTAGCAGTTGGTGGCGGCGCTGCCGGTGACGGTGGTGAATACGTCGCTGCTGATGCGAATTTCGCCCAGCTCGTTTTCCAGTTTCATAGGGAAGTACCTTCCTTTCAGTCAGGATAGGGGAACTCATATATATACATTCTATATTGTATTCGATTTCCATGCAAAATACAAGCCTAAAGTTGCCGGAACCTTTGCGGAGGTTTTACGTCTGAATAAGTAGAACAATCTGGAAGGGGGCACTGCATATGAACAAAAAAAGAGCCGGCCTGCTGCTTGCCCTGCTCTGCTCCGGCGCAGCGATTGCGGGCGCGTTTTATTTCATCGGGTATCAAACGGCCCGCAGGGAACGTCCCGCCCCTGACGCTCAAACCTTCTACGCCGCGATTTCCGATATCCAAGGCGATACCCTTCGGGTAACCGGCCTGACGGTGAACGACATCAATTTCCGGGGCGAGTTTTGTTTCTCTATTGAGAAAGAGACAAAAATCACGTGGAGGTACACGGATATTCCGGCGGACGACCTGGAGGTGGGCGACCACATTTCCGTTACCTTTACCGGGGAGGTGCTGGAAACGTACCCGGGACAGATACAGCATGTGGAAGTCATTCAACTGCTGGATGATGAATTATAAGTGTTTCGATGGCTGCGGCCCTTCTCCTTTGGGGAGGGGCCGCGGCCTTTTCAGGTGAAATTTTTCCGGTATACCACCTTGCACTGGAGGTGGGCCTCGATGCGGCCGGCCTCAAGGGCGGTAAGCTCCCTGGTCACAGGGCCGGCGCCGCTGCGGTCTGTGAACTTCAGCGTCACATCCCCCTTGGGTGTCTGGTGGTGGAGCACCTGCTGGATGTGCTCCAGCCGGATAATCGGCTTACCCCATGCGTTCCGAACAAACAGCCATTCCCGCCCGATGAAGATGGTTCCGCTGGAAAATGTCCAGGCGGCGGCCAGGTCCCTGTCCACCAGGGCAAGCAGTTCCTCCCCCGTCAGACCGGCCGCGTTGGAGGCGAGCTCCAGGCGGATGTACCGGCAGATATCAGTACTATCGGTCCGGATGAGTCCCCGCACTCCGGAAAACAGCAGATACCCGCCGCCCAAAATGAGGAATAAAATCACAAAGATATAGACAAAGTTTTTTCCAAACTGTTCCATCACCTTCAAGGGCGGGCCTGAAAACACTCCGGTCAGAACCGCCGGACCAATCCCTGCGGTCAGGCAGACGGGGCCGATCAGCAGCCCCTGAGCAATCTTCCTGCGGGCATATGCAGCGCAGACGCCTTTTTGCATCCCGGTACGCTCCTCTCCTTGTGATAAATAATAGTGTCCCGTTTGCTGGAAGGAATTTTATCACAGATACAGTCAAATTTCTACCGCTGTCGGCCAAAATCCAAGCCTGGGCAGGATTCCTTGGGGCAGGCAACCGGTTTCGACGCATAATTTCCAGAAACTGGAATATAATGGGGCTCCAACCTACACCAAGGAGGAGACCGGCATGACAGCCAAAACGATTTACAGCAAGATAAGCGCCCTGCGCGCCCAGCCCAGGGCGGACCGGCCGGTGCGGACCCTCACCCCCTCCCCGCTGGCGGTGCTGACCGAAATGGGCATCCACTTTCTGCTGGCGGCGGTGCTGGCCGGAGCTGTGACCTTTGCCGGCCGGGCTCCGCTGGGGGTGTCCTTTGTGGCGGCGGCGGGCTCCGGGCTGTTCGGGGCCTCTGCCCTGGTGGGGGCCTGCTTCGGCTCGCTCACCGCCCTGGACTTCTCCACCGGCCTGCGGTACTCCTCCTCCGCCATCCTCGCCTTTGCCCTGCACTTCGCCTTTTACGACTGGCGGGCCCTCCGCCGCCCCTGGGCCATGCCCCTGGTGGCAGGGACGCTCACCGTCTTTACAGGCGTGATCGTTCAGGCTCAGGAGGGCTGGACACCGGAGGGGGCCGCCGGCCTGGCCCTGGAGGCAGCCCTAGTCATGGCGGCGGCCTGGGCCTTCCGGGGGGCGCTGGCCCCCATGGTCCGCCGGAAAAAGGACAGGCCCTCTGCCGCCGCCCGGCGGGTGGGGCCGCTGGCCCTGCTGTGCGCCTGCCTGGCCGCCATCGCGCCCATATCGGTTTTAGGCGTGCCCGCCCTGGGCCTGGCGGGCGTGGGGGCCTGTATCCTGGCCCTGCTGGCCCCGGAGCGGGTGCTGAACTGGCTGGGTGCCCGCCCCGTCCCGGAGGCGGCCGCCGATCCCAGGGGCCAGCGGCTGGTCCAGCAGAAGCTGGAGCGCACTGCCCAGGCCTTCCGCACCCTGTGCGACTCCCTGCGCTCCGCCTTCCGGACCCCGGACAACGACAACGACGTGGCCACCGTCTTCGACCGGGCGGCGGGGCGGCAGTGCCGGGGGTGCTCCCTCCGGGACCGGTGCTGGAAAACAGACTACAATACCACCTTCAACGCCCTCAACGATGCCACCCCCGCCATGGTGGAGCGGGGCAGGGCGGAGCGGGGGGACTTCCCCCGCCACTTTGCCGACCGGTGCATCCACTTTCCCGAATTTGTGACGGCAGTGAATGAGGAGCTCACCGCCCTGTTCTACCGCCGGCAGTACAACGCCCGCATCCGGGAGAGCCGGGCGGCGGTGTGCCGGCAGTATGCCCAGCTGTCCGACCTGCTGGGGGAGGCGGCGGCCGAGCTGAGCCGGGAGCTCACCCCCGACACCGCCGGCGGCCGGCGGCTGCGCCAGCGGATCGCCGAGTGGAAGCTGGACGCCCGGGCCACCGTCTACCGGGACGGCCGGGGGCTGCTCCGGGTGGAGGCGGAGGGCCCCCAGTGCTCCGTGCTGGCCCGGCCCGGCCGGCTGAAGGAGCTGTCCGCCGCCCTGGGGGTCCCCATGCGGGTGGAGCTGGAGGGGGAGGACGCCCTGTCCCTGATTCAGCAGGAGCCGCTGATGGCGGTGGCTGGGGTGGCGGCCCGGAAAAAGACCGGCGAGACGGTGAGCGGCGACGCCGGCACCTACTTCAAGCGCCACGATGGAAAACTCTACCTTTTACTGTGCGACGGCATGGGCAGCGGCCCGGAGGCCAACCGGGAGAGCACCCTGGCCGTCCGCCTGCTGGAGCAGCTGCTCCAGGCGGGGGTGGACGCCCCCCGGGCCCTCACCACTCTGTCCTCCGCCCTGGCCCTGCGGGGGGAGGAGACCGGCGGCTTCACCACCGTGGACCTGCTCCAGCTGGACCTGTTCACCGGGGAGGGGGAGCTGTTCAAGCTGGGGGCGGCCCCCACCTATATAAAAAAGGGGGGGAACGTCCAGCGGCTGAGCGGCAAGTCCCTGCCTGCCGGGCTGGCGGAGGGGGAGGGGACCGCCCTGGACCGCTTCCCTCTGCGGCTGGGGGCGGGGGACTGCGTGCTGATGATCAGCGACGGGGTGTGTCCCGGTCCGGAGGACAGCTGGCTGCGGGAACGGCTGGCCGGCTTCGACGGCGAGAGCCCCAAGGACCTGGCCCGGGAGCTGGTCACCCGGGACTTACAGGACGCCACCGACGACCGCACCGCCCTGGTGATCCGGGTGGACCGCCGGGGATAGAAAATACCGCCCAGGTACAGGCCGGACGGTTGACAAGCCCCGAAAAATCGGATACAATATAAATTATAGAATACTAAAGGAGGGTTTAGACATGGGACAGACCGATAAGCCGTTTGGCGGTTTTCTTCGCGTCATTATCCGCGATTTAAGGGAAGCCCGCGCCGAAACCGATATAGAGAAGATGCGCGAACGGATCGACGCGCTTCTGGCGGACCTCCAAGCCACACTGGAGGATTAAATAGAAGGAGGTTAGCTATATGGGCACTGAAGCGGAACGGCAGGACACCAGAAAGGCGATGGCGTTTGACCTGTTCGATATTTTGGACGAAGCGCCTGCACAGCAGACCTACACGGTGGAGGAAATCAAGAAAATGATCCGCGTATACCTCAAGACAGCGGACCAGAAGTGAATACAAACAGGGGCCGGGAGACCGGCCCTCTGTTTTCTTCCTTCGGAAATTGACATAGCCCAGAGGCTGTGATAGAATAATCCCGGCCTCCGGGCGGAGGCTGGGCGCTGTGGAGCAACGACAGTTGAACATATGGCGGTTGGCACACCATCCGAAAGGAGGTGTGAGTATGCCTGTTACCTTAACATTTCATATGTTTGGTTACACAGTGACCATCAAGGTAAAAAAGGACAACCGCCACCCGGCACGGTGACGGTTGTTTTACTGAAATAACCTCACTTTAAGGCCAGCCGCTTTGACTATCGCCGCGGCGCCCTTCCTCTATATTATACCCACCCCCCTGCCGTTTGTCAACGGCGGGTTTTCTCTTTTGCGCGCTTGTCTCATAAGCTGAGCTGCCGCATGTAGGGCAAGGGCTCTGCCCTTGCCTCCCCTGGCTCCCCCCTTGTGGGGGAGCTCCCGGCGAAGCCGGGTGAGGGGGTTCAGGCACGCGCCAAAGCCTTCCCCCTTGCTCTGCCCTGCGGGGGACGGAGGGGACAGGCAGGGGTAGAACCCCTGCCCTACAGGTCGGACCGGCCGGGTTTTTCGCAGGCCGTCCACATTGATAAGACGGGCGCGGGCTCCTTTTGTAACACTTCCCCCGGTCTGTTACGGCAATGTTACTGTTCTGTTACACTTGCCCCGAAGGTGTTGACTTTCAAATTTTCGTTTGCTACAATGCGCGTAGAGGTTAGGAGACCTTTTGCCGTGTCCGGTCTGTGGAACGAACCGAGCGACCTGGATGCAAGGGGAGTGACACGGCGGTGGCAGGGGCGGAATGTTGAAAAACCTCGAAATTTTTGGATAAAACGGCGAAAATTGTTTCAAAAAGGTTAAATCTTCGGAGGCTACCAAATGGGACAAATTCCCACCTTTTATCCAAATCCCGGCCCCTCTCAGGCCGAAAAATTTTGTAAGGAGGAAATCCGAATGAGAAACCTAAAGCGGGCCCTCAGCCTCACTCTGGCCTCCGTCATGCTCCTGGGCATGATGGTCGTCGGCACCAGTGCGGCTGCGGGCTACTCCGACGTTGACGAGAACGACAACGTCGAAGCCATCGAGGTTTTGCAGACCATCGAGGTCATGGTCGGTGACGACCGTGGCTTTGGTCCTGACCGCCCTGTCACTCGTAATGAGATGGCCGTGGTCATGGGCAAGCTGCTGAACCTGGATTATAACTACTATGCGTCTGCTTGTCCCTTCACCGACGTGGCCGAGTGGGCCAAGGGCTGGGTGGGTGCCTGCGCTGCCAACGGCATTGTGTCCGGCCGCGGCGAGGGCATCTACGACGGCGAGGCCACTGTCACTGCCGTTGAGGCCGCCAGCATGATGATGCGTGCCCTCGGCTACTTCCAGTACACCGAGGACTACGACGACGGCTTTGTGCTGGCCACTGTCCGCCAGGGCAGCGACATCGGCATCTTCAACGGCGTGGGTTCCGACGGCAACACCCCCATGACCCGGAACCAGGTCGCTCAGATGGCGCTCAACGCCCTGCGGTCCAACATGGTGATCTTCACCGGCACCCCCGGCATTGATGTAAACGGCGTGAAGATCAACTACCGCGCCGAGTACACCCCCCGCACCGGCACCGATGCCAAGTATGATTCCATCGAGGGTCTGGTGACCACCATCGGCGGCGACAACAGCCAGTTCTACATCCAGCTGGGCGAGCAGCTGTACGACGGCGACCTGCGGCTGGAGGGCTCCAAGGACGTCTTTGGCCGGCCCGCCCGCTACTGGGAGTACGACGGCCAGGAGATCGGCACCTATGCCAAGAAGGAGCTGCTGCGCAAGGAGTACACCGCCAAGGTGACCGGCCGTGATCTGTATGACCAGCTGGGCTCCACCCTGATTAACGGCCGCGGCTGGACTCTGGACGTAGCCATTGACGGCGATGACACCGACAACACTCTGCTGTTTGATGAGACCGCCATCACCCGCACCAACAAGGACGGCGTGGGCGGCACCGGCAAGGGCGTGCTGACCCAGGTGTATGTGGACAACACCGCCAAGCGGGCCTATGTTGTCATTGTCAACTCCTACCTGGCCATCGCCAGCGAGGACTACGACAGCAAGAACGGCGAGGTCGATCTGGACGTCTATCATCTGGGCAACACCGGCACCACCAAGAATCCCGAGTACATCAAGGCTGATGTGAACGGCATTTCCGTCACTGTGGAGGACGAGGACATCGACGTCTCCGATGTGGTGGATGGCGACATGTTCCTGGTGACCGTGGCTGACGGCAAGATTCAGTCCATGGCCGCTCCCGAGGTGCTGGCCGACAGCGAGATCAGCAGCTTTAAGCGGGACTCTGACGTTGTGTCTGAGGGCAAGACCTATGAGTATGCCGACACCGCCAAGTATGACGTGGAGGTTCTGGAGGAGTACGCCCAGACCAACCTGAAGGACACCACCTACAACATCATTCTGGACCAGTACGGCTACCTGATCGGCCTGGAGCAGAATGAGGAGGCTGACCAGTACGTCTTCCTCACCGGCATGAACGGCAACACCAGCGACCTGGCCACCAAGAACGCTGACGCCAATGTCATTTTCCTGGACGGCAGCATGAAGACCGTTACGGTCAACGTGGACAAGAGCAAGTTCCTTGCCGGCACCGAGAGCGGTCCCCAGATGAACACCTGGTGTACCTACAGCGTGGACAGCAAGGATGTGTACACCCTGAAGGAAGTCGCTACTGATGAGTCGGGCAGCTGGAAGGTCGCCCAGAAGGCCCAGAATGTAGAGAACACTGACGAGGTCAAGATCGACAAGAAGAACGTCTCTCTGAAAGCCGTCAGCGGCAACGCCTACGGCAACGACGACACCATCTACCTCAACGTGGAGACCAAGGCCATTAAGGCGGCCACGCCTGTCACCGCTAACACTACCAACTATTGGCACATGATTATTAACGATGTGGATTCCCGTGTTGTGGGCGCCCGCAACGCCAGCCTAACCGTTACAAATCAGACGGCCGCCAATGGTGATGATGGAAGCACTAAGGAGAAGGCTAAGACCATCACCGAGGAAATCTACACCCTGTACAAAGAGAACGGCTACATCATCGCTGCTGTTACCGTCGAGGCTGAGGACGACGGCCTGAACAAGGTCTTTGCCTACATCCACAGCGACGACGTGAAGCGCGAGAGCTACGACAAGGCCAACGACGAGTGGACCTGGGTCCGCGAGGCCATTGTGGACGGCAAGATCACCGACTTGAAGGAAGTCGGCGGCGGCACCGACCTGAGCGTGCTGGAGGAGGACCTCGACCAGGGCAGCTGGTACGAGCTGAAGCTGGACGCCGACGGCAACGTGACCAGCGCCACCCTGCAGGAGTTTGACGAGTACGACGAAAACGACAATCCGGACCGCATCGACAATGTGGATGATGTGGATGATGCTGTCAACGCCAAGGACACTGTTATCATGCAGGTCTCTGGCATGGTTGAGGGCACCAACAAGCTGACCTACAAGAACGGCACCCTGTACACCAAGAAGGACAACACCGAGGGCTTCTCCGTCTCCCCCGACGTGAAGACCGTGCTGTGTCTGTCCGACGGCGAGGGCAACCTGTATGACGATTGCGACGACCGGTACACCGGCCGCAAGGGTCTGGAGGATGCTATCAAGAATCTGGACAGCAACTTCACTGGCGAGCTGAATGTCGTGTTTGACAAGGGCGACGCTGTGGTTATCATCCTTGTGGACGGTACCGACGCTGCTGATAACGATGATGACGATATCGACGACGGCACTGTTCAGCCCCAGGGCGAGGTGTCCATCGGCGGCGACTTTGTAAAGACCCCCACCGCCGATCAGCTGACTGGTGACAGCAATACTGGTAACAGCAACCAGACTGTTATCAAAGGCTGGAACGACGGCGCCTATGTTCTGCCCAATGAGATCAACAAGAACACCGTTCTGGACGGAGATGTTAATGGTGATCTGAACGAGAACATTATCTTCAAGTGGCAGAGCACTGCGGACAGCAGCAAAGCGAACCTCGTGATTAAGGATAAGGACGGCAATGTCGTCTACCGTGAACAGTTCGTTAAGGCCAACGGCGATGGTGCTACTGGTGCCGGACACTTCTTCGTTGTGCGTGTCACCTATAGAGAGGACAGCGGCGAGGAATGGTATGCCACAACGAACAGCACCGGCTTTGGTCCTCTGACCAAGGGCCCCCTGGCTGTGGGCGACTACACTTGGGAGATCACTGGCACAAACGTACTGCCTGTGGATGGTGCGTTCACGATTTCCAAGTAATTTAAGTATCCTTTGCTGAAATTTCAGCGGAGAGGACCCGCCCCGAGAGGGGCGGGTCCCTTCTTGCATTTTCTCAGTCCATTGGACAAAACGCAATCACATGGTAGGTGTAATAGTCATAATTCATTTGTACAAATACCGCGTTGGCATACCAGGATACAGTATTGCCCTTCCATGTGATGCACACCTTGTAATCCCGGCTGGCGGTACTGAATCCATAGGTGATATCATTGGGGAAAATGTTGAACTGTGACCGGCCATCCGGTGCAAAAATGGTAATCCACACCGGTTTTTTGGGGAAACTCAACGTGTTGGGGTGGGTTTCGCCGCACTCGCCGGTCCCTTTGTAGTCAGCAGTGTAGATTTGGCAGTTGCCGCAAAAGGGCAGCTTTGCCAGCTCAGCGGCGTGCACCCCCAACGCCGCGTCGATTTTGGCGTTGTCCGCGTTGAAATCGTCCATCAAAATGCGGTCGTCCCGCTCCCATTGGCTGAGGTTGTAATGTGGTGTGTGGTTGGTTGGCATAGGTTTGTTCCTCCTTTAATGTTGTGGGGGGACGGCCCTCTCCGTCACGGCTTCGCCGTGCCACCTCCCCCAAAGGGGGAGGTAGGACCCTTCCTGGAAAGCGCCCAAAAGCTCCCCCTTTGGGGGAGCTGTCAGCCGTAAGGCTGACTGAGAGGGTGTCCCCCTCCAACCATACCGTGCACTCCCCCCAAAGTAGTACGTTTCCATACACTTTATGGAAATGTCGGAAAACTGCGCCCATTTTTCAACCACCTCCGGCCCACCAGCAAAAAAACAACGGTATCACAGTGAGGGGACTGTGATACCGTTGTTTTTTTAATCAGAAAGAGGGGGTGCCATTAAATGGTGAGGCCGGCGCAGTAACCGGTGCGCATAGCCTCCAGAATCCGGGCGGCCTTGCGGCAGTCACCGATGGGGATGACCTCCTCGGCCAGGCCGAACCACCGGTCCACCTGGTGGGAGTTGGGCCGCATACCGGCGGCCACCAGAACGGTGTCGGCCTCCAGCAGCAGCTCCTTGCCGTTGCTGTCCACAATCCGCACGCCGTCCTCCTCCACGGCCAGCACCTTGGCGGAGCAGTAGGCGTGGACCGACTGGTCCAGCTTTTCGGTGAGGTGACGCCAGTGGATGTAAGGGGCCTCCTTGGCCAGACCCTCCTTCATCTCCACGATGGAGACGTCGTGGCCCTCCCAGGCCAGGCCCAGGCCCTCCTCGCTGCCGGCCAGGCCGCCGCCGATGACCACCACCTTCTTACCCACCGAGATGTGCTTCTTAAACAGGTCGGTGACATGGTGGACAAAGGGCCGGTCCAGGCCGGGGATGGGGGGAATCACAGGCTCGGCGCCACAGGCAGCGATAATCACGTCGGGGGCCTCCCGGCGGATCAGCTCCTCGGTGACCTCGGTGTTCAGCCGCAGCTCCAGGTTGGGGGTGCGCTGGACGGCGATCACCATGGACTTGACAAACTCCACAATGTCCTTTTTAAAGGAAATCTGCCGGGAGTAGTCCAGATTGGGGGCCAGATGGTCGTTTTTCTCGCACAAGATGACGGTGTGGCCGCGGCGGGCGGCGGTGATGGCGGCCTTCATGCCGCCGGGGCCTCCGCCGGCCACCAGCACCTTCTTCAGCCGCTCCGGCTTCTCGTCTTTGCGGGTGTTCTCATACTCCCGGCCCCAGGTGGGGTTGACGGTGCAGCGGAGCACGCCGGAGGAGAAGGGGACGTGGGGGATAAAGCCGGCGCTGATGCAGGTCTCGCAGCGCACGCACTTGTGAATCTCCTCGGCCCGGCCCTCCTTGGCCTTCCGGGGCCAGTCGGGGTCAGCGATGAACTGCCGGCCCACCGCCACAAAGTCAGCCTTGCCGCCGGAAATCACGTCGTCCATAAACTGGGGGTCGTTGAGCCCGCCCACCACGGTGACCAGGCAGTGGGGCGCGGCCACCTTGATTTTGGCGGCGTTGTCCACGTTGCACCCTCTGGGGTAGAACACAGTGGGGAACATGCGGGAGGCGGAGCCGGTGTCGTGGAAGGTGGCGGAGGAGACGTGGATAATGTCCACCTTGCCGTCCAACAGCTTGCAGAACTCCACCACCTCGTCGATCTCCATGCCGCCCTCGGTCTCCTCCACGCTGCTCAGCCGGAACTCCAGCAGCAGGTTGGGGCACTTCTGGCGGATGCGGTCCACAATCATCAGGGGGAAGCGGGCCTTGTTCTCGATGGAGCCACCGTATTTGTCGGTGCGGTGGTTGTTCAGGTCGGACAGGAACTGGCTGATGAGCCAGCCATGACCGCCGTGGATGTTGACCATGTCGCAGCCGGCGAACTCGGCCATATAGGCGGCCTCGGCGTAGGCGTCAGCGATCATGTCCATCATGGCCTCGTCCATCTCAATCACTTTGTCGCCGTAGAGGTTGGCCTCCATGGCGCTGGGGCCGATGACATAGCCGCCGGGGGCCAGGGTGGCTCCCTTGGCCCGGCAGCCCGAGTGGGTCAGCTCGATGGAGGCCAGGGCCCCCCACTTGTGGACGGTGTCCACCGTCTGGATCAGGGAGGGCAGCAGAACCTCGTCGTCCAGATGGGGCATGGTGGGGTGGGCGTGGTCGGTGAGGCTGTGCACGCCCGCCTCGCCCAGGGTGACGATACCGGCCCCGCCTTTGGCGATCTGGTTGTACATCTCAAAGGCCTCCCTGGTGTAGAAGGGGACGTCGCCGCTGGCGGACATGGGGGCGGACTCCACCCGGTTCTTGATATAGACGCCGCGCACGCGGATGGGCGCGAACAGGTTGGGGTAGCTGGGCATGGATAAGTACCTCCTTTTCTCTCCGGCACGGGGCTCGGAGGACTGCCGCCCCGGGGGCGGCACAGTTTCAATAGCAGGTAAGTTTTAGTGTCTGTGTCAGTATCTTTATTCTAACAGGGGGCGGCGGCAATGGACATGCGGAATCATGACCTCTTATTTTAAATTTTCAACCTCGTCCCCGGCCGCCTGGGCGGCGGCGCTGCGGTAGGCGCCGGGAGACATGCCGCACAGGCGTTTGAAGCAGGTGCAGAAATAGCTGTAGCTGCTCAGCCCCACCTGACTGGCAATCTGGTCCACCGGGATGCGGGTGTCGGACAGCAGCTCCCTGCTGCGCTGGATGCGGTACTCGGTGAGGTAGGGAATAAAGGTCTGGCCAAACTCCCTGCGGAAGGTGCGGGCGAAATGCCCCTCGCTGAAGCCCATCATGTCGGCCAGGTCGGCCACCCGGATGCTCTCCATATAGTGGGCGGCGATATACTCCGCAACGGGAATTTTGAAGGAGTACTGACTGTCGGCGCTGTGCTCCTCCAGGGCCCGGGATATCTCGCCGTAAAAGTCATAGAGGCAGGCCCGGGTGTCGGACACAAAGCAGCAGTCCAGCAGACGGGTCATGGCCTGGTCGCCCCGCCGCCGGACCCAGTCCTCCGGCACGCCGCACTGGACGCAGTACTCACCGATGCGCTGCATCATGCGGACCAGCTCCATCTTGGCCCGCTGGGGGCGTATCTGTCCCTCCAGCATGGCCCGCATTATGGTCTCCAGCACCTCCTCCAGCAGGATAGGGTCCCGCCGGGCAAAGGCGGCCAGCAGCTTGGGGTAGAAGTCGTTCAGGCTGATCTCCGTCCGGTCCTCCTCGGGCTCGGGGGCCATGTCCTCCAGCAGGATGCTGAACTCCTTGCCGGAGAAATAGCTCTTGCTCAGCGCAAGGTTCATCCGGGGGAACATCTGGGAAAACTGGTTGAGCCGGTCGCACCGCTGGCTGACGCAGATGGAGATGGTGTAGGCGCTGCGCTCCCGAATCACCGCCTTGAAGGCGTCCGCAATGTTCAGCAGATAGTCCCGGATGCCCGGGCCCTCCTGCTCCGGACAGCAGAGGAAGCAAATCAGGTCGTCCTGCCCCACCAGGTTGGCCATAAAGCCGGTCAGGCCCATGCTCTCCATGCTCTCCCGCAGAATTTTAATGAGTGCGGTTTTCTGAAAAAATTCCTGGGTAATCCGCATTTTGCTGCTGTAATTGTAATAGTCGTCCACCTGAATAAGGAAAAAGCGGTTGGGCAGCCGGGCCAGGCCCATGGTGGCCAGGGCGTCGGTGAGCTTGTCCGGCCTGATGTTGTCATAAATCAGGCTGTAGGACAGCTCGCAGGCCAGCACGTGGCGCATAGTGATGTAGTTTTTCCAATAGTCCATAACAATGGGCGTCCCCGAAGCTTCTCCCACCTTGACCGTCCCCTCTCCCCAGGAATACATACAGTTTAGCAAAAACCACTGAAAAAGGCAAGGGATATTCTTCCATTGATGTAGATGCGCACAAAGTAAAAAGCTATTTCTTTCGTACTTTATCGAAGCAGTTCAATGCTTTAATATTTGTGTGATTCATTAAATTAACATCATTTTTTTAAAAATATTTGTCGGAATCAAGTAGTTACTTTTTCCCGCTGCCTTATTATAATGAAAACCAAGTTTTTCAATTCGCGGCAGCGAACTGTGTCAGTATGTTTCAGAGCGAAGGAGCAGAGCGCCCTGTGACAATTCCCCCGGCATTCCACATCAAACATATCAACCGTTCGCGTTTTGTGTTGTAACGCGGCAGAAAGGATTGAATGCAATGCTTCCTACTATTGTCATTGTACTCGTCATCTATTTCGCGTCCATGGTGGCTATCGGCTTTATGGGCCGGAACAAGGCCAGCAACTTTGAGGGCTATCTGAGCATGGGCCGTTCCGCCGGCGTCCTGCTGCTGATGGGCGGCGCCATCGGCGGCAACATCGGCAACGGCTTCGTGGTGGGCGGCGCGGCCGAGGGCGCCTCCGTCGGTATGGCGGGCTCCGCCTACGGCATCGCCTGCGCCCTGTCCGCCGTAATGGTGGCCATCTTCCTGAACAACTTCATCTACAACGGCGGCTACATGTCCATGGCCGACTACACCCGCAAGCGCTACCACAACGAGATCCCCGGCACCATCTACGACCTTTCCACCGCCATCTCCTCCATCGGCCTGATTGCCGGCCAGATCATGGCGGGCAAGGCTCTGTTCGAGGCCCTGGGCCTGCCCGGCAATGTGGGCGCTGTTGCCATTGCCGTGGTGGTGCTGCTCTACTCCCAGCTGTCCGGCCTGTGGGGCGCCTTCGCCACCTCCGTCATCCAGACCGCTGTGATTGCCATTGGTCTGGTGTCCACCACCATCATCCTGCTGACCAAGGGGGCCATCGGCGAAATGCAGTCCGCCATTCAGGCCGGCACCATTGCCAAGTCCTCCCTGGACTTCAGCGGTCTGTCCGCCGCCGGCTTTGCGGGCATGATGCTGCCCCTGCTGCTGGGCATGGTCACCGACCAGCCCACCTATCAGCGCATCAACTCCGCCAAGAGCGCCAAGATCTCCCGCGTCGCCTGCTACCTGTCCTGCCTGGTGATGATCCCCCTGGCCCTGATGCCCGCCTTTATCGGCTCCTACGGCGCATTTAAATACAACGCCGCCGGCAACAGCGCCTTCTTCGACGTGATTCTCAACGAGCTGCCCGCCGTGGTGTGCGCCCTGATTATCGCCGCCGTGCTGGCCGCCGTCATGTCCACCATCGACTGCGGACTGATCACCATGTCCACCGTTCTCACCCGCGACATCTGGCAGGGCGCGCTGAAGAAGACCCCCAGTGAGGAGCAGCTGAAGGTAATCACCCTGGTGGTCAACATCGGCTTCATGGCCACCTCCACCATTCTGGCCCTCACCTCCAGCAGCATCCTGGGCCTGCTCAACTCCGTCTACGCCTTCCTGGCCGCCTCCTGCTTTGTGCCCTTCGTGGGCGGCGTGCTGTGGAAGCGGGGCAACGCCGTGGGCGCCGCCGCCGCCTCTCTGGTAGGCGTGGTCGTCGTGGTCCTGGGCATGGTGGGTATCTCCCTGCCCGGCAGCGGCTTCATCCCCGGCGCCATCCTGCCCATCATCCCCTCCGCCATCGCCTACATCATTGTCAGCCTCTGCACCAAGCCCGCCGCCCCCGAGGCAGCTTGATCTTACAACACCCGCAGGGCGCCGGAGCTACACTCCGGCGCCCCTTTTTCCGTGGATTTTAAAGAAAGGGGGCGTTCTCTGTGACAACCTCCATTGTACTGCTCATTCTGCTGCTCTACGGGGCCGGTATGTACCTCATTAGCCGGCGGGCGAAGCGGCGGGCCTCCAGCTTTCAGGACACCATCGCCGCCCCCGGCCAGACCACCCTGCTCCTGCTGGCGGGCAGCGCCATCGGCGGCCAGATCGGCAGCGGCTTTGTCATCGGCGGCGCGGAGTACGGCGCGCGCTTCGGCCTTGCCGGGGCCTGGTACGGCATCGGCTGCGGCCTGTCCTACTTCATCACCGCCGCCCTGGCCCGCTTCATCCACCGGCACCAGTTTGTCTCCCTGTCCGACTACTTCGCCCAGCGGTATCAAGGCACGGCCACCCGCCTGATTTACAGCGTGGCCGGCATATTCAGCTGTGTGGCCCTCCTGGCCGGCCAGCTGCTGGCGGGGCGGACCATCTTCCTCACCCTGGGCCTGCCCGCCCAGTGGGGGGTGGTGCTCACAGCGGTAATCGCCCTGGTGTACGCCAACGCCGCCGGCCTGTGGGGCTCCATGGCGGTGTCCTCCATTCAGAGCGCCACCATTTTTACGGGGATGTCCGCCGCCCTCTTTGTGATGCTGTCCACCCTGGGGCCCCAGACCCTGACCGCCAACCTGCCCGCAGCCAGCCTGAATCTCTTTTCCGGCGACGGGGAGTTTATTTTCTCCATGGCGGGGCCCATCGTCCTGGCCAGCGCAGTGAATCAGATCGCCTTTCAAAGCGTGACCTCGGCCAAATCGGTGAACGCAGCCAGAGGCGGCTACCTCCTGGCTGGCCTGCTCCTGATTCCCATCGCCATGATTCCGCCCCTGCTGGGGATGTTTGGCCGCGTCCTGTTCCCGGACCTCCCCGCTGAGGAGGTATTTACAGCCCTCCTCCTCACCAGACTGCCCACCGTGGTGGCCGCCGTGATCCTGGCCGCCGTGGTCTGCGCCGTGGTGGCCTCCTGCAACAGCGCCTATATCGCCGTCGCCACCAATGCCGTCCACGATATCTACCAGGGAATGCTCAACCCCCAGGCGGACAGCAAAACCTGCAAACGGCTGATGGTCCTGGTGGACGTGGCGGTGTGCGCGGTGGGAATCCTGCTGGCCCTGCGGATGAATGATATCATCAAGGTGCTCAGCATGGGCTATAGCCTGATTTCCGCCGGCTGCCTGGTTCCCTTTCTGGGGGGCGTGCTGTGGAAGGGGGGCACCAGCCGGGGGGCTCTCACGGGGGCCTTCGTCGGCATGGGAGCCTGTCTGGCCGACGCCCTGGGCCTGTTCCCCCTGCCCTACGCCGGCCTCAGCTGCATCCTGCTGTCCGCTGCCGCCTATGTGGCCGGCAGTGTCCTGTGGAAAAAACCGAGCTGATTCTGCACTCTGGTATCTGAATATACCCCGTCTACCAAATGTCTACCAAAAAAGCCGTCAATCCCCTGCGCCGCAGGAGGTTGGCGGCTTTCCATATTTTAGGATGTCTACCAGATGTCTACCAATTTTACTTTTTTACATCGAAAGCGCCGGCTTTAACGGACTTTTTCCTCGGTTTCGCAACTTTTCACCCCCGCGCAAGGGGCGTGACACGGCGGTGGCAGGAGCGAAATGTTGAAAAACCTCGAAATTTTTGGATAAAACGGCGAAAATTGTTTCAAAAAGGTTAAATCTTCGGAGACT
>ERZ808051.1329-NODE-1329-length-17021-cov-6.571589_pt1 | contig 17021 bp, 17 predicted proteins | sample MGYA00380199_ERZ808051 | MGnify/ENA primary metagenome ERZ808051 (study PRJEB31490, sample SAMN06133391) | mouse gut metagenome | isolation source: J11 | host: mice | place: China: Chengdu | collected 2015-05 ...
GCGGCCAGTCCGGGGCTTGGGGGAACCCCAACAAGCGAGCGGCGAAATCCAAAAGGATATCGCCGCTCATTGCTTGCCTGACTTATCAGAAATTTTAATAACAGCCTTTTCTCCTTAATGTTGAAAATGTAACTTTGCAAATCTACGGCCCGTTTATCCTTGATTATCTTCACGGATGTTCAGCTAGGAAAACGTCAATTCCTCTTGAATTTTGAAGAAAACTATGTATAATACAAATCCATCTATAATATGGGGGTGATTTCGTTGCAAAGGAAAAACGATTTGGGTCAAGATCCAATGCCCAGACTTCTCCTGTATCTGGCAATACCCACCATGCTGGCTCAGCTAATCAATGTACTTTACAGCATTGTGGACCGTATGTTTATCGGTCATATTGCTGAAGTAGGAAGTCTAGCTTTGGCGGGAGTGGGCGTATGCGGACCTATCGTCACGCTGTTGTCCTCTTTTTCCTTTTTGGTCGGATTGGGTGGAACTCCGTTAATGGCAATGCGGTTGGGAGCAGGGGATAGGCAGGCCGCTTCAGAATTATTGTCTAACTGTTTTCGTCTATTGCTGGGGCTCTCAATAGGACTCAGTGTGATATTTTTTCTGTTGCGTCGGCAGTTCCTTTGGTGGTTTGGTGCCAGCGTGAATACTTTCCCTTATGCTCTGGAGTATATCACGGTGTATATCCTAGGTACAGCCTTTGCCTTGCTGTCCGGTGGATTAAACAGTTTCTTGATTGCCCAGGGACGTTCTGGACTGGGTATGGGTACAGTGATGCTGGGAGCGGCGTTAAACATCAGCCTAGATCCCGTATTCATTTTTGCGCTTGATATGGGGGTATCTGGAGCAGCCTGGGCCACTGTGATTTCCCAGGCCGGTGCCTGTGTGTTCGCTCTGTTTTGTCTGCGGATGCCCAGTCTACCCGTCCCTTTGCGGTGGGGCCATTTTCGACCTGACCTATGCAAAAAAGTGCTTGCCCTCGGCGCAGCACCCTTCCTCACATATGCGTTGGATAGTGTTATCCTCATCGTTCTAAACACGGTGCTCCAACGACAGGGCGGAGGTGGTGAGGGAGATGTGCTCATCACATGCGCTGCTATTGTGCAGAGTTATATGTTACTGATTTCCATGCCCCTGAGCGGCGCTACCCTGGGCTGCCAGGGTGTGGTCAGCTTTAATCTGGGTGCGGCCAATCGAAATCGGGTGGAACAGGCATTACGGGGTGTGTTGATCATCTGCCTCATCTTTACAGGACTGATGCTTCTCCTCACCCATTTTTTTGCCCCATGGTTTGTCAAACTATTTACAGAGGATACCGAAGTGATGGTGCGAAGTGTAAGGTACATCAAAATCTATATAGCGGGAGCAATATTCATGGCTGTTCAATGGACGGTGGTAGATATGTCCACTGCGCTGGGGCAGATAGGGATGGCCCTGTTTTGTTCTCTGTTTCGTAAAGGACTATTTCTTGCCGGGACCCTGCTGTTCCCTGTGCTGTTTACCGCCTCCGCTGCTTTTGCGGCTGAACCGTTCTGTGATATTGTAGCTAGTTGCTTGTCCGCTGTTCTATTTATTCACGCTATCCCCAAATTACTGATGACCCGATGTTTTGCCCCGACACAACGAGCTGGAACACGGGAGAAGGTTTGAGGACAAATTTCAAAAGAACTTTCAACCAGGTTATCAGGCTGCTGAACAGTGCCCGACAACCTGGTTGACTTTTTCCTACTCTCTTATTTTTTGAAAATGGCAACAGGGACCCAATATCTTCTTATATGATACAGTGTTGACAGGGAATGCATTGAAAGGAACGCGGGTATGTTACTGTTGAAAAATACTGATAAGTGTTGAATTTCTCACGCAATTCAGACAAAAGAAATTATTTGCGCTAGTATGAATACAGTCAAAGGAACCTCCCAGTCACACCCCATGACGGGGATGAGTCCTTTGAAAATGGGGTTGAGAAAATGGCTTCTATTAAAACAAAGGAAGAGATCTTTGCCTATGTCCAAGATAAGACGCGTAGCTATACTCAGGCTACTCTGGGCGAACTTACCGCAAATGAAATTAGCAAGCGGCTAAATGTGAGTCGAGCACTTGCCAGCCAGTATCTGAATGAACTGGTCAAGGATGGGACAGTCATCAAAATCAGTTCCCGACCAGTGTATTTTCTGAACCGAAAGATATTAGAGGATCGAAACGGCATCAAACTTGGTCCAGACCCCTATCTGAGCGTGGGGGAACTGGAACGAGACCTTTCTCGGGGCCAGCGGGGCAGGCAGGACTTCGACAAGCTGATTGGCGGTCACGGTGGGTTGAGTTACGAGGTGGAACAATGTAAGGCTGCAATAAAATATCCGCCCAACGGCCTACCTATTCTCATTACTGGGCAAGTGGGAACTGGACGAGGCTATTTGGCCAGTCTGGTTTTTGAGTATGCGGTCAACTCCGGCTTACTGCCATCGGAGCGGAGTCTTCAAGTGTTCTGTTGCGGAGAATATGAGGACCCGCAGATGGCCGCCGTAGCTCTGTTCGGCACGGATGGCCGGGAAAATATTGGCGCTCTGCATCGGTCAGTTGGCGGTATGCTCTACATTGCCGACGTACAATGCCTGAGCCGAGACGCCCAGGACAGGCTAGCACAGTTTCTGGACAACGGGGGTTTTCGGGCAGGAACACCGTCCAAGTCCGCCCTAACGGGCGGCGTCCGACTAGTCCTGTCCGCCGGAGAGCGGCACGAGGAGAACATCTCCAAAAAGCTCCTGCGTCGCCTGCCTGTGGTGATCCGGATGCCCGCCCTCAGCGAGCGCCCGGTGGAGGAGCGTGAGCAGCTCATCCTCCATTTTTTCCGCCAGGAGGCGGAGCGAATGGACCGGGAGATCTATATCAGCAACCGCGTGTTCAGCACTCTGTTGCAATACGAGTTCCCAGGCAACATCGAACAACTGAAAAACTGTATCCAGACCAGCTGTGCCAATGGGCTGGTCCAGATGAAGGAAAATGACCGCGAGCTACTGATCTATCTCTATCACCTGCCGGAATATCTCATGGTGACTACCCAGGTGTCCTCCGAGTTCAGTGATGAGCAGCGCAGCATGGTGAACGTGCACAGCTTTGGACGCAATGCCATGCAGGAGACCGCTGGGCAGTATTACAGCAGCATCCTCAGCGAGTACGAGGCGTACCGAGGGCATCAGCGTAGCCTGGATGAGCTGCTGGCCGGTCTAGACCTGACTATGGGTGACTTTTTTGACTACCTGTTTTTCTCCAAGCAGTTTGCCAACGCCAAGTCAGATGCCCTCCAGCGGGTGATGGAGGCTGTGTTCGACTCCATGACTGACAAGTATTTCATCCATCTGCCCACCCATTTCGCCGACGCATTTTCCCGCTGTCTCTACCTCCAGATGCGTACGGAGGCCGTTAGTCGGGACGTCCGGGTGGCGGGGTGCCTGGAACTGCTGATTCGGCAGTTCCCCAGGGAGACGGTGCTGGCGGACGAGATCTCCCGGCGGGTAGAGCAGAGCCTGGACATCTCTGTCAACGGCATGAGCCAGCTACTGCTCATCCTAGGTCTGCGGCAGTACAGCCAGAACGTGCGCATGGACGCTATCCGGGGCATCATCATCTGCCATGGGTATTCCACCGCCAGTAGCATTGCCAGCGTTGCTAATCGGCTCAACGCAAGCCGCGTATTTGAGGCCATCGATATGCCCATTAACGTGTCCATTCAGGAGACCGCCGCCCGCTTCAAGCGATATATCAACCACGTGCCCGGTCCAAAAGATGCAATTTTATTGGTAGACATGGGTTCTCTGGAGGATATGCACAACCTTCTTAACGGGCAGACCAACCTGAACCTGGGGATCATCAACAACGTTTCCACATCGCTGGCCGTCCATGTGGGCGGTATGATCCTGGAGAAGCTGCCCATGCAGGAGATCCTGGAGACCGCCAGCCAGGCCCATATTAGCACCTTTAAGCTGGTCCAAAGCCGCCCCAGAAAGGCGGCAGTGCTGTTCGTCAGTGAGGCAGGGGTCACGGTGGCCCGCCGGATGGCGGAGTTGTTCCACAGTAGCCTGCCCCGGCGGATTGAGGTGGAGTTTCTCAGCTATGACTACCTCCAGCTCAAGCAGGCAGAGGGGACCCGGGAGCTGAAGGCGAAGTACGAGGTCCTCTTCGTATCCGGCACCATTGACCCAGAGCTGGATGATGCGGTCTTTATCCCCATGGAAGACATCATCTCCTTCCGGGAGATCAAGCGGCTCAACCGGGCGCTCACCCGCTATATGCAGCAGGAGGAGATCGAAGAGTTCAACCAGCGGCTGTTGAAAAACTTCTCCCTCCAGAACGTGGTGCAGTACCTCACTATACTCAACGCGGACAAGGTGCTGGACCTGACTAACGTGGCCCTGGACCGGCTCCAGCGGATGTTGCGCAAGAAGTTCTCCGCCCAGACCGTCATCGGGCTGAACATCCACATCTGCTGCCTGGTAGAGCGGCTGGTGACCAAAACACCTATTGAGACCTATACCGACCAGGAGGCATTCGAGCGGGAGCAACGGTCCTTCATCGACATGGTCCACGAGGCGTTCCAGGATATCCGGACCCACTATCGGGTTGAGATCCCCATCAGCGAGGTGGCCTATATCTATGACTATATCGTCCGCGACAGCGGTGCCAAAAATCAGGGAGGTGCGTCATGAAGTTGCTTGATCGCATAGCCGGGATGAACTCCCATTATCGGTATTATACCCTGGAGGACTTTTTCCGGCGGTTGGAGCAAAACGGCATCTGCCACGCCGAGCTGTGGACTTGCGCCAGCCATTTCCGATTGGATGAGCGTGGCTGGCAAGACACCGGGCCCGTCAAGGCCCTTGAGCGGGCCTATGGGGTGGATATCATCTGCCTCACCCCGGAGCAGAACAATCCCAAGCCCTATAATCTGGCCGCCCGGGACCCGGAGCTGATCCAAATGACCCGCAAATACTTTGGCAACGCCATATGCGCCGCTCAAGAGCTGGAGTGCTCTATGGTAGGGGTAAGTTCCGGCTGGAGCTTTTATTCCGAGCCAATGGAGGAGGGGTGGAAGCGTTCCGTGGCCATGCTCCATGCACTGGCGGAAGAAGCGGCAGGCCGGGGAGTGACTCTCGTGATGGAAACGCTACTTCCCCGGGAAACCAGGCTGGTAAATACCCTGGAAAGTCAGAAGCAGATGTTTCGGGAAGTGGATTCCCGAGGATTAAAGATCAATCTGGACCTGGGCTCCATGGCCGTGGCCGGAGAGACTATTCAACAGTGGTTTGATGCCTTTGGTACAGATTTAGTTCATTGCCATTTTGTGGATGGCCATCCGGCAGGACATTTGGCCTGGGGAACAGGTGAACGGAACCCCGGTGTCGATTTAGAAGCATTTCAGCGCAACGGCTATGCGGGATATTTTTCCCTGGAGTTGCTAGCGGCAGATTACTACGAAAAGCCCTGGGAGGCGGACGCGCAAAGTATGCGCACACTGGCCCCTTGGCTTGACCTGGACATGGGTTCTACAGGCCGGACAGCCTGAGACAATCAAACAGCGCAAAACTGAGAGGAAAGGAGGGCAAGCCGATGAAGCGATTTGTCATCGCCTCCCACGGCAATTTTGCTGCCGGAATTTTGGATTCTGTAGAGCTTATCATGGGCAAGCAGGACAATTTTGAGCCGTTATGCGCTTACCGTGATGGAGAAAACGACATCAAGGAGCGAGTTAAGGCACTGATTGAGGGAAAGGCCCCGGAGGATGAGCTCATCATTGTCACCGATGTGTTCAAAGGTAGCGTGAACAACGAGTTCATGAATTACACAAACCGAAAGGACGTCCATGTGGTGGCAGGTATGAATCTGAGTCTATTGCTGGAGCTGGTGGTGAATCAGGACGAGGACACCGACATCATGCTCCGGGATGCAATCAAGACGGCACAGGAGACCATCGTTTATTGCAACGACAAAGCCGACGTGCAAGACGAGGATTTTTGAGAAAGGGAGTGAGTACATGATCAAACTGCTGCGGGTGGATCACCGCCTGCTCCACGGACAGGTTGCCTTTTCGTGGACCAACGCCCTGGGCATCGACTGCATCCTTATTGCCAACGATGACGTACCCAAGGATGACTTGCGCAAGACCACGCTGAAGCTCAGCAAGCCCAACGGCGTCAAGCTGGTGCTCAAAACGGTTGACGACGCCATCGCCGCCATCAACAGCGGTGTTACGGACAAGTACAAACTGTTCATCATCGTGGAGAGCATCCATGACGCCAAGCGTATGGTGGAAGGCTGCTCCACCGTTCGGGAGGTGAACCTGGGGGGCACCAAAAAGACGGAGGAAAAACGAGCGCTGAATAAGTTCATCTTTGCCACCCAAGCCGATGTAGAGGACATCCGCGCTATGGTGTCCACCGGGGCGGAGGTGGAACTACGCCAGGTGCCATCGGACAGCAAGGTGAACGCGCAAGATGTAATTTGAGGAGGGGAAAATCATGATTGTCAAAGCAATCTTGCTGGGGTTGATTGCATTTTTCGGCAAATGCGATCTGGCTACCGGCACCAACATGATCCAGCGGCCCATCGTATTGGGCCCATTGGTGGGCCTGGTAATGGGCGACCTTCAGGCTGGCATTACCATCGGCGCTACGTTGGAGCTGTTCTTCCTGGGGGCCGTGTCCGTGGGCGCGTACATTCCGCCTAATGTCATAGTAGGCGGCGTTCTGGGCACTGCCTTTGCCATCAGTACCGGTCAGGGCACGGAAGCGGCCATCACTCTTGCTATGCCCATCGCTCTTATTGCTCAAGCCATCGACAACCTGCTGTTCAGCGTAGTGCGGCCCCTGCTGGCTCAGGTAGCTGACCGCTACGCGGCCAAAGGCAATGCCCGGGGCGTGTGTGTGATTCATCTCTGCACCGGCTTCCTTACCTGCTCTGTGCTGTTCCTGCTCACTTTCCTGGGCTTTGCTATTGGCAGCGGAGCTATGGAGTCTTTCCTGAAACTGATCCCCGAAGTAGTCACCAAAGGGCTGGGCATTGCCACCGGCCTGCTTCCTGCTCTGGGCTTCGCCATGCTGGCCCGGATGATCATGAGCAAAAACGTAATCCCCTATTTCTTCCTGGGCTTCGTGCTCTCTGCCTACTTCAAGGTCCCTGTGGTGGGCATCGCCATCATCGGCCTGATCATCATTTTTGCGTCGGTGGACTTCAAGCCCAGGGCCCAGGCCCAGGCGGTCAATACAGTGGAGGTGGACGACGATGACTTCTGAGAAAAAGCTGAGCAAAAAGGACATACGGGGGCTGTTCTGGCGGTCCCTCCCCATGGAGTTCTCCTGGCACTACGAGCGGCAGATGCACATGGGCTTCTCCTTCATGATGGCCAAGATCCTGACTAAGCTGTACAGCGGCGACCAGGAGAAGCTGTCCGCCGCCCTCCAGCGGCATATGGAGTTCTTCAACTGCACTCCGGCCCTGAGTAGCTTCGTGGGCGGCATCATTGCCTCCATGGAGGAGAAGAACGCCAACGACGAGGACTTTGACACCTCCTCTATCAATACCATTAAATCCGCCCTGATGGGCCCCCTGTCCGGCATCGGCGACTCCATCATCCTGGGCACGCTGCGTATCCTGGCCGTGGGCATCGGCACCTCCCTGGCCCTCCAGGGTAGCATCCTGGGCCCGCTGCTGTTCCTGCTGGTGTTCAACGTGCCCAACTACCTGCTGCACTATCTGGGCGCGGTGAAGGGCTATGAGTTGGGTGCGGGCTTCCTGGAAAAGATTCAGAAGTCCGGTCTGATGGAAAAATTCATGTTCGCCGCTGCCCTGCTGGGCGTCATGACGGTGGGTGGCATGACAAGCGAGCTTGTGGTGGTTTCTACGCCGCTGACCATCGGTGTGGGAGAGACCGCCAGTGCGGTCCAAGGCATTCTGGACGGCATTATGCCTGGTATGCTCAGTCTGGCCGTCATGGGTGCCTACTACAAGCTGCTTGAAAAGAAGGTGAGCGCAGTGTGGCTTATCGTTGGCACCGCCGTCTTGGGTATTATCTGTGCGCAATTCGGCATTTTGGGCTGATAGAAAAATGGCCTATTGGCCCAATAATCCATCTACAATCAATACTAAAACAAAAGGGGAATTATTATCATGATTAAGTTCAACGAGACCGACTACCGTACCAACCTCCAGGCCCAGATTGAGGCCATTGCCGATGGCAAGAAAATTGCCGACGAAATCTCCAAGGAGGGCTTCAGCAACATTTTCTTCGTGGCCGTTGGCGGCACTGTGGCCATGATGATGCACTTCGGCGAGATTGCCAAGCAGTACACCAAGACCCCTGTTTATGTGGAGCACGCCGCTGAGATCATCCTTACCGGCCATTCCCAGCTCAACAAGGACTCAATTGTCATCATGGGCTCCAAGTCTGGCGACACTAAGGAGACAGTAGCTGCCGCCAAGTGGATGAAGGAGCAGGGCATCCGAGTGGTGTCCATGGTCATCGACCCCAACAGCCCGCTGGGTAGTCAGAGCAAGTGGTGCATCCCCCTGAAGGTGTTCAAGGGCGTGGAGTACGAGTACCTCAATATGTTCGGTGTGTTCTATGGCCTGCTGGCCAACAACGGCGAATTCCCCCGCTTTGACGACTTTGTGGATCAGCTCAAGGCCCATCTGGCGGACGGCTTGGTGGCGGCCCAGACTCGTTTCGACGACGAGGCGGCGGCCATCGCCAAGAAATACTATACCAGTCCCTACATGATGTGGCTGGGCGAAGGCGAACTGTGGGGCGAGGTCTATCTGTTCACCATGTGCATCCTAGAGGAAATGCAGTGGTTGCGCACCAAGAGCGTGAAGTCCAGCGAGTTCTTCCACGGCACCTTGGAACTGGTGGAGAAGGATATGCCCGTTTTCCTGGTAAAGAGCGTGGGCAAGATGCGTTGCATCGATGACCGGGCCGAGCGTTTCCTGAAGGAACACACCGATGAGCTGGTGGTGGTGGACGTGAAGGACTACCTCATCGACGGTATCGACGAGGAGTTCGCCCCTCTCGTTGCCCCTCTCATCTCCACCGCTTTGCTCAATGGCCGCCTGTCCAAGCACTTTGAGGCCAACACCGGCCACGACCTGGATATGCGCCGCTACTACCGTCAGTTCGACTACTGATCTGATAGGTTTCATTACGACGAAACCCGAACGGGGGAGGGGATGCACCCCTCCTCCGTTCCGCTTTTATTGGAGGTTATATCCGGTGATCAAAGGAATTGTGTTTGATATGGATGGAGTGCTGGTGGATACAGAGGGTTTTTACCAGCGACAGCGCGAGTCGTTTCTCCGAAAGCGGGGTATCCCCTTTGAGGAGGGGCGGGACTTTTCTGGTTGGAATGATCAGGCGGTATGGGAGGCCATTGCACCAGGCGATTCCGCACTTCAGCAATCCCTTTTAGCGGAGCACCACAAGTATTATCAGGCCAACCCTATCCCCTTTGCCGAGTTAGCGGACCCACAGGCAAAGGCTGTGTTTTTTTCACTGAAAAGCAGAGGACTCAAAACGGCCATTGCGTCCTCATCAGAAAAGGCAGCTATCCTAAACATGATAGAAACGGTGGGGTTAAATGGGTTGGTGGACTTTGTCATCAGTGGGATGGAATGCGCTGCCTTCAAACCAGACCCAGATATCTATCTTCGCTGCATGATGGCGCTGAAATTGCGGCCGGACGAGGTAATTGTAATCGAGGATTCGCCGGTGGGGATCACTGCCGCCCGGAATGCCGGACTGCGGGTCTTTGCCTTACGGCCACGGCACGGAGAAAATTTGGATCAAAGCGCCGCAATCGCAATTCTGCCAGAACTGCGGCGGGTACTAGAGCTTTTATAAATTACAAGAAAGGAAATTCCGCCATGAAACAGTTTACTTATACTATTACTGACCCTGTGGGTATCCACGCGCGCCCTGCTGGGATGCTGGTCAAGGCTATCAAAACATTGGACAGCACCATCACCATTACCAAGGCCGACGGAAAGTCCACAGCAGGAGCCAAGCTGATGGCCCTCATGGGCCTGGGCATCAAACAGGGCGAGACTGTCACTGTCACCGTGGAGGGAACGAATGAGGAGGCCGACGCCACCACGCTGGAGCAGTTTTTCAAGGATAACCTGTAAGCAAACGCCGCGCAAAAGGGGCGTCCGCCCGGCGGTGGACGCCCCAAATCATATTTTAGGAGGGGAAAATTATGGTTTTGATGCAGGGGCAAGGGGTTTCCAAAGGCGTTGTGAAGGGCAGCGTTTACTTTTATCAGCGGGCGGAAGTCACTGTTGCCACCACTGCCGCCGCAGACACAGAAGAGGAGAAGCGTCGTTTAGAGACGGCTAAGGAAAAATCCATGGAGCAGCTCAACGCCCTAGCTGACAAAGCACGGGAGGGGGCGGGAGATGAGGCCGCCATGCTGTTCGAGACCCATGCCATGTTTGTGGAAGACGAGGATTTTGTGGATTGTATGCACAATGCGCTGGAGGAAGAGCACTGCACTGCGGAACGGGCGGTGGAGATTGCTGGTGAGCAGTTCGCTACCATGCTGCGGCGATGGACGACGCCTATATGCAGGCCCGCGCCGCCGACATCAAGGACGTGGCCCGCCGCATCCTGAACAATCTCATGGGCGTGGTGGAGGGTGGCATCGACTCCGAGGAGCCGGTAATCCTGGCCGCCGGCGATTTGGCACCCTCTGAAACCCTCCAGCTTGATAAGAGCAAAATTCTGGGTTTTATCACCCAGGATGGCTCCGGCAACAGCCACACCGCCATCCTGGCCCGGACCATGGGTATTCCCGCCATCTGCGGTTTGGGGAACGCGCTGAAACAGGAACTGAACGGGCGCACTGGCTTATATTGACGGTGAGACGGGCAAGGTTGCCATCGACCCAGACGATATCACCCTCAGTGCGTTCCAGGCAAAACTGGAAAATCAGGAGGAAATGAAGTCCCTCATGGAAACCATGAAAGGGCAGGAGGACGTAACTTTGGATGGCCGTCACATGATGGTGTACTGCAACATCGGTTCTCCGGAGGACGTGACGGCGGTCCATTCCAATGACGGGCAGGGTATTGGCCTGTTCCGCTCCGAATTTTTGTATCTGGCTTCTAGCGACTATCCCACAGAGGAAGAGCAGTTCCAGGCTTACAAGCAGGTGGCCGCAGCTATGGATGGCAAACGGGTGGTGATCCGCACCCTGGACATCGGCGCAGACAAACAGGTAGGTTATTTTGATCTGCAAAAGGAGGAGAATCCCGCCCTGGGTGTCCGGGCCATTCGCATCTGCCTGAACCGGCCGGAGGTGTTCCGCACTCAGCTTCGGGCGCTGTATCGGGCTTCCGCCTATGGCAAAGTGGCCATCATGTTCCCCATGATCACCTCTGTTTGGGAGGTAAAGGAGTGCAAGCGGGCCTGCCAGAAGGTGATGGCCGAGCTGGACAAGGAAGGGGTGCCCTACAACAAGGACATTGAGTTGGGCATCATGATCGAGACTCCGGCCTCCGTGCTGGTGGCGGAGGAGCTGGCGAAGGAAGTGGATTTTTTCTCCGTGGGCACCAATGACCTAACCCAGTACACTCTGGCCTGTGACCGCCAGGCCAACGACCTGGGCAAGTTTTTTGACCCCCATCACCCCGCTGTCCTCCGGGCGCTGAAAATCGCCACGGACGCCGCTCACAAGGCGGGCATCTGGATCGGTATCTGCGGCGAGTTGGGTGCGGATCTCAGTCTGCTGGAAACGTTCCTGGCCATCGGCATTGATGAGTTAAGCGTATCCCCCAGTTCTGTGCTGCTTCTCCGAGCAAAAATTCGGGAATCTATTGCTAAAACCTGCACTTTAGAAAAACTGAACTGCTAAAGTTTGAAGTCAGATGCCGTATTTCAGTGAGAACGGATTAGAAAAATATTGTTGGGCGGTGATGAGCTGGAAATTGATTTGAAATTTTTGGGGAAACGCATTGTGGTTGCAAGAAGAGGATGCGGCCTAACTCAAAAAGAACTGGCTGAACAGACACAGCTAACTCCTAAAACAATTCAAAACATAGAGCAAGGGAAAAAAAACCCAAGCTATGAGACATTGGTAAAACTTGTTGCACGGTTGGGTATATCCCCTAATGCATTGTTTCCCTCAAAGATAGACCTTGAGCACGAAGAATTGCATCATTTTATCTGGAAACTGCAATCCTGTAATTTCCAAAACCAAAAAATGCTGTTGAATATATTAAATTTTTTGGCTGAGCAGCTGCTGGAACGTGAACGTGAGTCCGAAAGGCCTGAATAGATTGTAAGACCCACCGGCACAATTGTGTCGCAGATCATTGCCCGAGAAGTCCTGCTGAAAGCCAGTAAATAAATCGGCTTTTCACAGCAGGGCTTTTCGTTTTGCCTGTGAACTGCCGTTAAGGAGTATCATAGGCGGCTTTTTTATGGTGAAGTATGTTTTCTCAAAAAAATCACAGCTCTTGCCCAGCCATCTCCCGTTTCAGAATCGGCACTAAAGTATATATTAAAACGGCACTTTAATTCGCATAAGCAGACCACCACGCAGGACGCCAGGAAGTTAAGCATACTTCCTGGCGTCCTTTTTTGTCGAATAGTGTCGAATGGGCTGGAGTACCGCCATGATTTAATCTGCGCTACTCCCCGCCTGTGCCACGCTGCCCGCGCCCCACCCCGGAAATCTGAATCCGTGTCCAGCTACATTCAGATTTTTGGAGGAGACAAAATGGACAAAACAAAATTGTACGGGATTTGTGTGAAAAAATTTTCTTACGTGGCATGGGGCTTGCCACATTACCATGTATCATTACCCCAGAGAGCGAAGGAAAGGGGGTGAGCGCATGAGCCAGACTGAACGGCGCTTGCGATTGTTGCACGTGCTGTGTCTTAGACGGCATGATACATACAACAATTTGGCGCACGAATTTAATGTTTGTAAACGGACAATTCGTTACGATGTTGCGGCACTCATGTGCTCATACCCCATTGAAACTGTCTGTGGCCGCTATGGTGGAGGTGTTTGGGTCAGGGATGATTATTTCCCCTACCGTAAAACCCTCAACGCCAAGCAAATTGCGCTGCTTACTCGATTGAGCACACAGCTTGTCGGTGACGACTTGGCTACAATCAGCAGTATCATCTTCCAGCTCGCTCCTTAACTCGTAGATACCCTCGCACCTTGAAAAACAACGGGACAAGCTCCTGTTCATAGTCAATATGTAAGTGTGCGTCCCACACAGGACACCCAATCGCCAAGACTGCCTGCGGGCCAGGGCTGGAGGAAAGGAGGTGATTTCTTCCGCTCCCTGCCCGTCAAAGCGATCACATCAAAGGTACGAGCGACACCTGGATGGCCGGACGGCGCTGGCACCGCCGCCAGATGTGGGACACACCGCAAACACCCGTATCGCAGGGTAAAAGGGAGATACTGTGGGAACGGCTTGGGCAGCTTAGTCACCTGCCGCCACCGTCTGTCGGTATCGCGCCGCCAAGCCAAAGGCGGGCTTACATATTCCCGTGCCGGGGGTGAGCGGCAGGGCGGTCATGCCGCCCGATAATACGGCACACATTCACATATAGGGCATGGGAGGGATACCCGCGCCGGTCAATTTCCTCACAGTATGAGGACGCAAACAGGACCGGCGCGGCCCTCTGCCCCGCTTGCGGGATGCAAGACCCGGCACCGCAGGGCTTTCCTGTGGTGTTGGGTGTTCCATCCGGCGGAAATGAATGGAAAAACGGCCCAGGGCCAGGGAGGTGAGAATATGCAGATTCCAATTTTTCAGATTAACGTCAACGCTGGACGGCGGGAGGCCGACCCGGAGGCCGTGCAGAAGCTGGCGGACAGCATTTCCAAGGTGGGGCTGCTGAACCCCATCACGGTAGATCAGGAGTATACCCTGATCGCCGGACTGCACCGGCTGGAGGCGGCGAAGCGTCTGGGCTGGACGGAGATTAAGTGTACGGTCAGCAATTTGGAAGGGCTACAAGCAGAACTGGCGGAGATTGACGAGAATTTCGTCCGCAAGGATTTATCTGACGATGAATTCCGGGAATTGCTTTTGAGGCGGAAGGAAATCTATGAAAGCCTTCACCCAGAGACAAGACATGGTGGTGATCGAAAAAGCAAAAAAATCAAGAGTGCAAAATGCGCACTTGATTCCGCCCCCTCATTCATTGAGGACACCGCTGAGAAATTGAACGTCCACCCTGCTACCGTCAGACGGGAAATTCAGACCGCGAAAAATCTGACGCCAGAGGCAAAGGAAATCATTAAGGGCAGTAAGGTTTCTAAAACGGATGCTCTGAAACTTTCCCGACTGGCCCCAGATCAGCAGGAAGATGCCGCAGCCAAACTTGTGGCAGGCGAGATTCATTCGGTGGACGAATACTGCCCTGCCCCGGAGCCGGTCCAGGACGATGTTCCATCTCCTGTGTCCCAGGCATCGGAGGTCTGCTATCCAACGATCAAGGATTCGGTGGAGGATTTGAAGAACCCGGACAAGGACCGCAGACGCACCCCGGATACCTTCCTCATGACGTTCTCATTTTTTCTTCAGAAGATTTGTGCTGGGGTTGAAAACTACTCCAACCCGGAACACGAGGCAGTTTTTCCGGCGCTGACGCGGGAGCAGCTGCGGCAGATTCGGGTTGAAATACAGTCTGTGCACACCGCTTTAGACGGTTTATTTCACAAGATGGAAAGGATGGCGCGAAAATGAGTTATCGCAAGAAAAAGCGTACCCCCACCGGGCAAAAACAGATGGTGCTTACCGGCATGAACGCCGATCTCCAGGGCGTCGAGGAGCTTTTGTCCACCGGGGAGCTGTACTCCGGCCAGCCCTACCAGCGCCCCGTGCTGGACAGGGTGGTGGACAAGCTGGTGCGGGAGTGGGATCCCCGTCTGCTTACCCCGCTGGTGGTCAGCTACCGGGATGGCCGCTACAATCTGGTGGACGGCCAGCACCGGGTGTGCGCCATGCGGAAGAAGAACGGCGGCAAAGATGTGACGGCACTCTGCCGGGTCTACCACGGCCTGACCTACGAGCAGGAGGCGGAACTGTACTACAAGCTGGATCGGGCCAAAGGTCATCTGCGGCTGGCCCACGCTACCAAAGCCCTGGTGGAGTCCGGCGCGGACGCGGAGATCATCGAGATCAAGCGGCTGCTGGAGGACGCTGGTTTTGTGTGGGCGCTGGACAAGCCCACCGGGGAGGCGTTTGAGGTGGAAGCCACCCGCGCCATCATCAACGCTTACCGTCTGCTGGGCGGCGCGGCCTTCTCCCGGATGCTGGAGCTGACTGCCAGAACGTGGCACGGCGCTCCCAGCTCGGTGAAGGCTTCCTTTCTCTCCGGCATGGCCCTGTTCCTCAAAACCTACGAAACGGAGCTGGACGATGATGTGTTCACTAAGCGGCTGTCTGCCGTTGACCCGGAGGAAATCCTTCGGCGGGGCAAGGCCGACTTCTCCACCAACAAGGTCGCTCTGCGGTTCGCCCGGGTCATCCTGGGCAAATACAACAGCCAGCAGCGCGGGGGCCGTAAGCTCCCCTACCGCTTCAAGGGCTGAACCACTACATACCGCCGCAGGCTGAAAACGGTCTGCGGCGGTTGTCCGCTTTTACGATAGGAGGTACAACAATGGCGCAGTTGCCCTTTTCCCCTGCCAGTATGCCTTTGGCGGATATTCGGGATATTTCCGTGGACCCGAAGCTCCCCAAGGAGGAACGGATTGCCGAATTTCTCCGGCAGATCAAAAATCCCTATTGCTTTAAGTGCGGCAAATTCACCGTCCGGGCGCAGTTTGCCGACAACGGCGTGTCCCTGGAGGACTGCTTGAAACAGATTCTAATTTAGCACTTTAATGTGTTGACTTGCCCGCCAGGGTATGTTATACTTATGACTGGAAAAAGAACTTCATAGGGATAATCCAGCCACTCGTTACATCGCGGGGTAAGTCCGCGATGCAAAGGAGTGACTTTTTTATGCCTAAATACAAGGGTGACGCATACCTGCGCCTCTCCTACTCCGCTGACCGAAGCGTAGAGAGCGACAGCATTGCCAATCAGAAGAAGCTCATTGAGGACTTTGTGGCAGCTCACCCGGACATTGAGCTGGTGTCCGAACGGGTGGATGACGGTTACAGCGGTGTTCTGTTCGATAGACCGGCGTTCCAGGAAATGATGAACGACATTGTTTCCGGCAAAATCAACTGCGTGATCGTCAAGGACCTATCCCGCCTGGGCCGGGAGTATATCGAAACTGGCCGCTATCTCCGGCAGATATTCCCCACCTACGGCGTCCGCTTCATTTCCGTCAATGACGGCATCGACACCGCAAACGAGCAGAACGGCGATGATCTGCACATCAGCTTGAAGAATCTGCTGAACGATACCTATTGCCGGGATATTTCGGTCAAGACCCGGAGCGCCCTGCTGACCAAGCGGCAAAATGGAGACTATGTAGGCTCCTGCCCCATTTACGGTTATCAGAAGGACCCCGAAAATAAGAATCATCTTGTCATTGACGAGTACCCCGCCCGTGTGGTGCGGGACATTTACCGCCGCCGCATTGACGGTGCCAGCGCCAAGCATATCGCGGAGGAATTGAACCGGCTGGGTGTCCTCTCCCCCATGGCCTATAAGGAGAGCCGGGGGCTGCCCCATCCCACCGGCGGCTTTGCGGATGTGCCGGACGCCAAGTGGTCCGCCCGTGCGGTGATCCGCATTTTGCAGGAAGAAACCTACACCGGCGTTCTTTTGCAGGGGCGGCAGGAAACCCATAACCACAAGCTGAAGAACATCATTTATAAGCCAGTGGAGGAATGGATTCGCATTGAAAACGCCCATGAGCCGATCATCCAGAAGCGGGACTTTGACTTGGTTCAGAAAATTTCCAGCCTGGACACCCGGACGGCCCCGGACGGCGAGGCGGTCTATCTGTTCTCCGGCCTGCTGGTATGCGGCTGCTGCGGCGG
>ERZ808051.1330-NODE-1330-length-17006-cov-5.454309_pt1 | contig 17006 bp, 23 predicted proteins | sample MGYA00380199_ERZ808051 | MGnify/ENA primary metagenome ERZ808051 (study PRJEB31490, sample SAMN06133391) | mouse gut metagenome | isolation source: J11 | host: mice | place: China: Chengdu | collected 2015-05 ...
AGAATGAGGGGCGGTTTTTACATGGCATTTCTAATTTCTCTTTGATAAAATAACTGTAAATAGAATCTGTCAGCAAAATCATATTGGAGGAATACGAATATGGCAATTATTACACCGAATTTCAATTTTGATGGGAAATGTGAAGAAGCAGTATACCTTTACCAAAAGCATTCGACGCAGAAATCAACTGTCTGCTTCGGTACAGCGATGCAAAATGGGAAGATTTTCATAGAGAACTGTCAGAAGAACAGAAAGAATATATCTATCATGCGGAACTCCTTATCGGAAATCAACGGATCATGATGGCGGATAATCTGGATATCCCTTTTAAACCAAGCACTGCCCTTTCACTGACTATCACACTGGAAACAAAAGAGGATGTTATGCGAGTCTTTGAAATTATGCAGGACGGAAGCGAGATCATTTATCCGGTACACAGCACTACATACAGTTCCTGCAGTGTCAGTTTTATAGATAAATTCGGCTTTCGATGGGTCATTATGACAGAACAGACAGAGCACTGATTTTGCTTCTATACGCTTATTTGTTTCCGTTTTATACATCATTCTTATAGATTTTTTAATTTATTGTCCGATTGCAAAGAAAAAGCAATTATCTCTTTTTCTTACGGAGCTTTAAGTCGATATTTTTCGTTGCCGCTGTATCCTGTAGTAGTCCAGCAACAAAAGCACTTTTTTCTTTGAGCGTCAGTGTTTCCATATCAGATTGACGCTCAATTTCACTGAGTACTGTTTGCAGCTCTTGCAGTTCCAAACGGTTGACGGCTGCACAAAAGAGCGTCTTTTTTCGGCCGTCATTAAAACCGGACAGAAGAATGTCCAGTATTTTAGCCTTTTCCGTCTGCTCCACATTATAAGCTTCTATCCCGAATCGCCTTGCCTTTTCCATATCGGCTCTTCGGCTCCGGTGTGTTATGAAAGAATCAAACTCATCAATATAATCGTATTTTTCACAAGGGTATTCACTGCATTGGAAACAATATTGAACACCGTCATGCTCCATACTGCACTTTGCGATTTTACATGACTGATTTCCTTCACCACCGCCGTAGCCAGGGCAGTATTTATTCTTTTCTCGGTTAAATCCTTCCTATTCTTTCACCAATCTCAACTCCCACAATATAAGAATTTCATATCATATAGGATCTCCTTTTCCATCCAGGAAGGAGTTAATACTATGAGTTTTGAAGCATTTACTAACGAAGATGTACAGAGAATCGTAAACCATACTTTGGAATCTATGTCGAAAGAGCATATTGATGAACAAGTGAAAAATTGGGGGAGCATAGAAAAATACAAAGAGCATTTATCATCAGGTTTTACAAACGAACAGGCTGTTGCGGACTTGCTGAAACAACTGATAGCCAGTTTGGCGCAGGCTGTTCTGCATATGTTGCTCATGCCATTCAGCATTATTACGGGGCATAACAAATTAGCTATTACAGGCGGCGAGATAAGGAGGTTTTTCCTGCCGCCTGTTCTATTTGGCGAATAAGATGTCCGATTGCCTATTCTTTAACTATTTAGATTTTTGTTTCTTTAAAAGTACGCCGCAAACGATTACTGCCGCACAAAATACAAGGATCAAATACCATATATTTTCAAGTTGAAATCCATGATCCAACATCAGTCGGTATCCCTAGGAAGCAGGGAAAAGGCGTCCTATGGTTTTAAGAAAATCCGGCAGCATATGAGCGGGAAACATAATCCCGGAAAGCATGATAGAGGGTAAAAACACAAGCTGTGCTATCATCGCCAGTTTCGCCTGATTTTTTACAATCAGCCCTAATATGCTTCCAATACTCAGCGATACAATAATATATATGGCAAGAGCAAGAAAAAACTCTGGAAAATGTACCGGTAAAGCTGCTTCAAACAGTATCGGGGCAAGCAGCAGTATAATGATACAGGCCATCATCAAATGGACAAAGGCTGAAAGAAACATTGTGATAAGGCCTAAGTATAAAGGCACCCCATTTGCTTGATAAACCTTTTTAATATTACTTCCATAAGTTTCAACCAGCGACGGCGGCAATCCGATAAACGCCCCCATTGATACGCCCATCACAATCATGGATTGTATCAATGTGCTTCTCATTTCAGGCATAACAGAGGTAAAGATACCTCCCATGAGAAGAAAGAAAATAAGCGGAACGATATAGCAGGTAACTAACAAAGATTTGCTTCTTATATCCAATTTCCACCGCAACGCCACACCATATAAAAAACCACTCATTCTTCTGTCCTCCTTGCCATTTCAATAAAATGCTGTTCCAGCGTGCCTCTGTCAACTTTAATATCTAATACTCCGATTCCCTTGTGCTTTAACTCTCCGAGCTGCGAAAGCAAGGTATCTTCTATATTGTCCGTTTCAAACGTATTATTTCCCTGCTGTGTTTTGATATGGACAATATATTTTTTTCCGACTTTCTCGGTCAGTTCCAAAGCTGTACCGCAAAATACAATATTTCCATCATTCAGAATCGCAATACGGTCGCTTAAGGCTTCTACCTCTGCCATATCATGGCTTGCCAAAACAATGGTTTTCCCTTGTGACTTAAGTTTTCGGATCTGATCATGCAGTGACAGCCTGCCTTCCACTGACTTTTGCTTTTAAACGACCATCAATAGCCCGACAATTTCTTCTCCTCAAAATCCCCCATAAAGTCCACCAAATATTTTACCCCTTCAATCGGCATCGCATTATACAGACTCGCCCGCATACCACCAATCGCACGGTGTCCTCCGATGCTGACAATCCCATTTTGTCCTGCCGCCTTGATAAATTCTGCATTCATTTCATTTGACTTTGCACGAAATGTCACATTCATCAGAGAACGGCTGCCCCTCCTTGCCAACCCCTCAAATAACTTACTCTTATCAAGATAATCATATAGAACGTAAGCCTTTTTCTCATTGATTTCTTCCATTTTTTCCAGGCCGCCTAATGCCTGAATCCATTTGATTACCTTTCCTACAATGTAGATATTATAGGTTGGCGGCGTATTATACAGTGAACGCTTATCTGCATGGGTCTTATAGCGAAGCATGGTCGGAGTCCATGGCAGGACATTTTCCGTGATCAGGTCTTTGCGGATAATTGCAATCACCAGCCCCGCAGGCCCCAGATTTTTCTGAACACCTCCAAATACCATCCCATAGTCCGACACATTCATCGGTTCAGACAAAAAACAAGAGGACACATCATTGACCAGTACCTTCCCTTTACTATCAGGACACGTTTTAAACTTTGTGCCATAAATGGTATTATTCTCGCACATATAAACATAGTCAGAATCAGGCAGAATATCCAAATCCCCGCAATCCGGAATATAAGAAAAGTTATCCCCTTCCGAAGAAGCCGCCACATTGATCTTTCCATACAATTTAGCTTCCTCATAAGCCTTTTTTGCCCAGTACCCCGTCAGAATGTAATCTGCTTTTTTATTTCTCATAAAATTCATCGGTATCATAGCAAACTGCAGGGAAGTTCCGCCCTGCAGGAACAATACCTCATAATCGTCCGGAATATTCATCAATGCCCGCAGGTCATATTCCGTTTCATCTATAATGGACTGGAACAGAGAAGAACGGTGGCTAATTTCCATAACAGACATACCGCTTCCCTTATAATCCATCATTTCATCAGCTGCTTCCTGCAAAACCGGCTCCGGCAAAACCGCCGGGCCAGCAGAAAAATTATAAATATCCCGCATTGAAATTACCTCCTGTAAACATTTTACTTTTATACTCCAAATTGTCGCCGCACAATCTGTATGATGCGCTGCATATCTTCCTCTGTATTTTTGATATCGCTCGGCAGACAAAGTCCCCAGTTAAAAATATCCTCACTTACGCTCAACCCTTTTTCAACCTGGATAAAATCATATTTTTCTCCATAACACTTTTCTAAGATAACTATAATCCCCTATATAACTTCTGATAATAATTTTAATATCTCTATTTCTTAGGCAGCGTTTAAAGCAATAATTCAAAAACAAGAAACTTCCTGGGAACACCTACATCAGCATAGGTGATCTCAACAGTGTCTATATAATGAAACACAAAAGACATATACATTTTCTGGGGAACATCATTTCCTTCGATACAATCCAGGCGGATCGCCCTTTGCCTCTGCGCTTTTGCTCTCTGGATTGCATGCTCTACCAGTTTTTTTGAGTAACCTCTCCCTGCATATTCCGGAAGGACACGCAGGGCATGAAGTATCATTATTTCATTTCTGTCCGCTTTTATCTGCCATTGTACTGTATCATATATCTGATCGCATTCATGATCCATTATATAAGCCGCCATGATCCGGCCATCTTCCTCACCGATAAACTGGTCATGCTGTTGGATCGCATCCTCCACCATTTTCCTGGAAGGAAATCCACCTTTGTTTCCATTCGGCAAAAAACTTTTCCTTCCTAAAAATTCACACATCTTTTTGTAAAACTTCATCAGTTCATCCAAATCTCTCAATTCTGCTTCTCTAATTTTCATACTTTTGTTTAAGTCATCTTTCCTTAAATTGAAGATAATATATCCGGACAAAAAACCTTCCCGTCCCCTCCACAATATTTCATTGTGGTATCTATAATCTCCCGCATAACTTCTAATAGAAACTCTTCCTCTGTCGCCTCATTCCCTTCAATGATATATAGAATATCCCTCACATTTTCATCCACCTTTGTTTTATTGTCCTGCCGGATCTCCAGCCGACATAAAACCTCATTGGAATCATCACAATAACAGTATTCATGCGGGTTCATCGGAACCGGCTGTTTCTGTCCCAGCGGAATATACTTTTCCGTACCGTCAGAAAACCGAACCGTCAGATTTCCGTCAACCTTATCCAGATTATGCGCCGCCACACAAAGCCCGCTCTCCATAGAAATCACATTATAAATATCCACTACCTGATTGATAAACGGCATATCCCCATGCTTCAACAGCATTTTTATCAGATTTTCACTGGATGGGATATTTTTTCTTCGCTTAACGCCGGATTTGTCATGCAGGATATGATATCCTTCAAAAACTTCATCCCCATGAATATCCAATCCATCAAAGCGCTTCTGTAAATTTTCCAGCCTTACCTTACGTTCTGCCTCCCATTCAGGATTCCTCCCGGTATTATCCACACCTTCAACAGACCCAAAAACCACTTTTACGCCAATGTCGGCAACCGCCTTTTCTATCTGATATTTCATAGTCGCATTCACTTCCCTCATATCTCCAGACCGGAAAACGCCCTTTCCAAATCCTCAATAATATCCTCTACATGTTCCAGACCAACAGACAGCCGCACCATCCCGCCGTCAATCCCTGCTGCCTCCAGCTGTTCCTCGGTAAGCTGCCGGTGCGTCTCACTGGCCGGATGCAGTACACAAGTACGGATATCCGCAACATGAACCTCATTGGACGCAAGCTGCAGGGTATTCATAAACCTCATTGCATTCTCTTTCCCACCCTTGATCACAAAAGAAATAACACCGCTGCACCCTTTCAAAAAGTGTATAATCAAGGAGCTTCGCCGCAAAATTTTCGCGATTTGTCAATAGGTAAATATTACCAAAAACATGGCAATATATTTGTGCAATATTAAGCAAGAAAAGATATGGAACCCTACGTTGAGGAAAAGAAAAAGCGGTATGGAAAATATGCCATACCACTAAAAAGATGGAATATATTTATCTGCGATTAAAAATCAAAAACACAAGATATTGTGGTTAGTAGGAAGAATAATATTTAAGTTGTTAACATTGATTGTAAAATGGCTGCTTGGAGAGGTATTCCTGCAAAAACCATGCGTCGCCAAAGTCCAGTATCAGTTTCTCAGTTTCAGGAACAACTGGCTCTGATGGGAGCGCAAAAGGCGGAACTTCCCTGCGTCCCTCACCTAAAACGTATTGATAGGTGACACCCTTTTGGCAGAAGATGTTGTTCTCCTTATCTATGACTCTGCCAAGACTTGCCATGTGTCTGGTTTTCACCTTGCCATTGTCACGAAATGACTCGTATAAAGATGCGTAAGTTACACCATTGGACTTTTGATCATAATGAATGTAAGCCATAACAGAATCCCCCGTATGTAAGTCTAAAATATTTGCGGAACTATAGCTTATCATTGATGATTTTGGCTTGATGGATCTTGATTTGAATAAATATCGGGATCTTTTTGAAGTAATTGACAGCCGAGATAATTTAAGATCTACTATGATTGTTTCCCAACTTCCAGTCGGTTCATGGTATGAATTATTTGCTGATAGTACTTATGCAGACGCCTGTCTGGATCGTATGCTTCATAAAGCATACCGGTTGGAATTGAATGGAAAAAATATGAGAAATCCAAGGTAATGGAGACGGCTTACGCCGTTTGGAGCGAACCACCGCGCCGTTGGCGCGGACTGGCTTCACCCTTTTTCCGTAATATGCATCTTGGCGGTCATACTGCTTTTGAACATGGAACAGCTCATGCATACCGATTAGGACAAATTTACCTTAATAAGCAATGACGGGTTGGCTTTCACACTGATAACTTCAACTTTCGTGTCGCACTTCACTATCCGAGTTAACTTACATGGTGCTGGCGCCATGTTCAAACCATTACTAAGGAAAATCGCAGGAAACTAAATCCCTCACATACATTACAAATTATTCCAAATCCTCAATTCGACCTGATTGAATCGCCGCAATGTTTTTCTTAATCTTGTTTTCAGACCAATTCCACCATTGAAGTTTTAATAATTCAGAAATCAAATTGTCCGAAAACCGTTTTCGTATTGGTTTTGCGGGAACGCCTCCAACAATCATATAAGGCGGCACATCTTTTGTAACAACCGCTCGTGTACCAATAATTGCTCCATCGCCAATCGTAACGCCAGAAAGAATAACTGCTTCATATCCAATCCAAACATCATTGCCGATTACAATGTCACCTTTATTATCCCATGCGCTTGTGATTTCTTTTACGTCCAAGCCCCATTCCTCAAAAAATATTGGAAATGGATATGTTGAAAGCGAACACATCGTATGATTTGCACTGGCAAACAAAAACTTTGCTCCACAAGCAATAGAACAGAACTTGCCAATTTTTAATTGATCTCCATTAACCGGATAATGATACAATACATTATTCTTTTCAAATCCTCGTGGGTCATGCACAAAATCGTTGTACATTGTATAATCTCCAATTTTAATACTGTTATTGGTAATCACATTTTTCAAATAAACGGTTTGAGTATCACCTGTCCGGGGATAAATTTTATTCTCCGATATAGTCATTTTAAAATCCTCCATGTCTTAATAGTTTTTATACGACTATATCGGTTACTACAATGCAGCGTTTCACTTCATACCTCCGTCAACTTTAATTTGCAGATTTGATTATATCATGTGTATTCCCAATTTACCATAATAACAGCTCCGGCTGTTTCTTTATTTACTACTCTTTCAAAAGTCTACCTAGCAATGCGCATCTATTGTTTATAAACATTTCTGTAACTTGATAACTTTCTGTCTCCTCATATGCGCATAAATGAATGCTTCCATTATCGAAACAATATATATCTGCATCAGGAATTCCCAACAGAATAGGTGAATGTGTAACTATAAAAAACTGGGCTCCTTCTTTTGCGCACCTATAGATTTCCATTAACAATGTAAGCTGTCTTTGAGGTGATAATGCCGCTTCTGGCTCATCAAAAAGATACAGACCATTTGCCCGCAGATTATTCTGTGCCAACTCCAGAAAACTCTCTCCATGTGATTTTTCATGGTATCTAGCCGAAGGATGCTCGATATCTGCATATTCCTCTTCCTGAGTTGCAACATTATAAAAACTTTCAGCCCGAAGGAAATACCCCCATTTTTCCTTCCTGTATCCTCTTGAAATTCTTATTACATCGTATAATTCCGAATGAGTGTCATGTGTAGAAAAAAAATAATTTTTTGTACCACCTTCCGGATTAAATCCATGAGCTATTGCGATCGCTTCCAATAATGTTGATTTTCCACTACCATTTTCTCCAACAAAAAAAGTTATCGAATTATGAAACTCAAGTCTTTCAATACCTTTAAATGCTTCTATTTTCTTCAAGTAACTATCATCATCTATCTTATCCCAATCGAACATTACTCCCTGTATAAACTGATTGTTCATCAAACATCCCCTTTTAAGGAAAATTTTTTCTGCACATCCAGGCTGGAATTGATGGTGATATTAAATTAAATCAATTCCATAGCCCTTTTATACAATGAATCTAATTCACAGCCACAGCTTCCACATTCTTTGTCTGCTTGCTTGATTGCTGATACTAAAGTGTCTTTATCGGCTTTTCCCTCTAACCATTGTTGTGCGGGAATAGATATTAAATCCCAACCAGACGCAACGAACTTCTCCATAATAGATTTGAATGCCGATACAGATATGAGAGAAAAAATTGATGCAGTCTATGACGTAGATAATCTTCCAGTTTATTGTACTGCGAAACAACTATCAAAAGTCATGCAGCTCCACCCAGACTTTTCCAGTGCCGATATCAGCATTTAACATATCAATACCTTTTTAACATATGCCTACACAAGTTGCTTCCCATATCGCTCCAAGTAGGCGACGGCTGTTTCTAAGGACACCCCAATTTTTTCCTGCAGCCTTTTCAAAATATCCGCATCATCCAGGCCAAACTCCTGCCCCATTTCAATAATTTCTTCTGCTTTTCCAGCCTCTCTTCCTTTGCGAATCAACTTTTCAGATTCGGTCTCAATTACTGTTCCACCCATAATATTCACCAGCCTTTCTTCGCTTTTATTTCCATTTGTAATATGTGTAATAATGGTATTTACAAATCCCATGAGATCTATCATCTCATCATCTGCTAATTCACCTTTTTTATGCAGCCGAACCATTTCATTTCTAAAATACTCTAAATCTTCTGCCGCATTCTCTATATTATTTTCAGAAGTAATATCCTTTTCATACCTCGCAATATAAAAAGGAATATAGGGGAATAATCTCTTTTCAACAATGCGTTCCTTTGTAAATTCCTCCAGAATGATATTCTCAGAATTATAATTCACTTCCTGTCCATCCGGAAATGTAAATGTAATCCTTGTTATTTTCGGTGTTTTTTCCGTTCTTTTGATATAAATAATCGAAAATCTCGGCATGGGAATAGTTGCATGGCCAATATCCCATGCTGCAAATTGCCTGGCAACAATAAATGCATACTCTGCAATTCTGATTGCCATGGATCCATCATCATAACTCTGGCACTCCAAAAGATAGACCTCTTTTCCAATCTTAATTACAAAATCTGAAATCTGTTCTTCGATATCTTTACTTCCATCTGTAGTCTCACTTTCGGTCAAATACCCCTCCGATGGTAAAGTTTCTACCTTCACATCCATAGGGTAATTCTTCCCAATCGCTGCTTCCCTGATTGAAAAAAGGTAAGATATCTTATCCTTATTATATCGTTAATTAACTTCCCTGGCAACCAAAAAGAAACCTAAGCATCTATATTCATCTATAATTGACAATCCCCCGCACACCCTATATAATATCTTTATTACACATGTAAGATTAGGAGGGATTTACCATGGCCGCTCTGCCGCAGATTTCCGAAGCTGAATATGAGGTAATGAAGGTCGTATGGAAATACGCGCCCATCAATACCAACGAAATCACTGAGAAATTACTGAAAACCACCGCCTGGAGTCCTAAGACGATACAGACCCTGATCAAACGTCTTGTAACCAAAGGCGCTCTTGCCTATGAAAAGCAGAGCCGGATATTCGTCTATACCCCATTAGTAAAGGAAAAGGAATATATTGGCCAGGAAAGTAATTCTTTCCTGAAGCGTTTCTATGATGGAGATATCACTGCCATGCTCTCTGAGTACATAGAAAACGACAGACTGTCTGATTCAGAGATCGAACACCTGCGATCTCTTCTTTCCACAACAAAACCCGGTAAAGGAGGCAGACTGCATGACTGATTTTATCATACATTTTCTTATAAGCAATCTGTTCATCAGCGGTATCATCGGGCTTCTTATGGCCGTTAAGCATTTATTCCGAAACAGCCTGTCCGGCCGGATGCAGTATCATCTGTGGTTTTTGCTGCTCGGACTTCTGGCCGTTCCTTTCATACCGCTGCGTCCAGTCAGATTCTCCCGGATATTCTCCCGGCTTGCATTCTTTCAAAATTTCTCCGTGTCATATACAGGGAATGCAGCAAGAGAACGAATGACTATCGATTCGACCGGAAATATGGACTGGCTGAATGATTTTACTCTTTCTGTAAGCAGCGGTACCTCTTCCATTACCGGAAACATACTGCTGGGAATCTGGATTGCAGGCATCCTTGTAATGGTGGTGTTCCTGGCGAAGGCTTTCCTCCGGTTACAAAACCTGAAACAGTCTGCGCTTCCTCTACAACACCCCAAAATCCGCAGACTGTATCATGAATGCCTGCATGAGATGAAGATAACAAAAAATATTCCCATATACAGCACCGCGTTTTTGAAATCTCCTGTGATTGTAGGGCTTCTAAGGCCCCGCATCTATTTTCCGATTCATTTAATCTCAGATTATAATGAAAATGAAGCAGAGATTAATAATACCCAAAAGGTATCCTGTAATCCGTACCGCCTTGAGACAAGCGTGCTTCGTCCAATAAGATATATGCTGCTGCATGAATTACAGCACTACAGACATAAAGACGCACTGGCTAATTATCTGATAGTCCTTGCCAGAATGATTTACTGGTTCAATCCCGTTGTGTGGCTTGCACTGAGAGAAATGCAATGCGACAGAGAGGTTGCCTGCGACACCTCCGTACTGAACATGCTTGATGGGAATTCTTATGGAGATTATGGAAATACATTGATCAATTTTGCCGAAAAGATCTCTCATGCTTCCATCCCCTTTGCCGTCAATCTCAGCGGAACGATGACACAGATGAAACGGCGCATCATGAACATTGCCACCTATGAAACACCAACGTTAAAGAAGAAGCTGAAAGGCATGGCTGCTTTTTTGCTGACATCCGTTCTTCTGATCAGCCTGGCGCCGATATTATCTACATATGCGGCAGAGGACAGCCACTACCGATGGAAATCCTCTTCAAAGAACGTCACCTCCCTGGATCTTTCGTCTTATTTTGGAGAATATGAAGGAAGTTTTGTTTTGTATAATCTTGAGCAGGACGCATGGGGCATCTACGATATGGAGCATGCCGCTTTACGGCGCTCTCCTGACTCCACATACAAAATGTATGCCGCATTGTTTGGACTGGAAGAAGGTATTATTACACCGGAAGATTCCAAAATGGAATGGGATGGGGAAAACTATCCGTTTAAGGAATGGAATGCTGACCAGACCCTGACATCCGCCATGCGCTCTTCAGTCAACTGGTATTTCCAGGGAATTGATAAACAGCTTGGATCTGCTTCTGTTAAGAACTACATTCAGAAAATCGGATATGGCAATGAAAACACAGAAGCCGGTCTCCCTTTCTATTGGCTGGAATCTTCCCTAAAGATTTCTCCCATAGAACAGGTAGAACAACTGGTCAGACTATATAACAACGCCTTCGGATTCCAACCTGAAAATGTCGAGGCAGTAAAGGATTCCATCTGTCTCTCCTTATCAGAAACAGGAACTATCTATGGGAAAACCGGAACAGGAAGCATTGATGATTCGAATGTAAACGGATGGTTTGTCGGATACGTTGAAACTGCCGGCAATACATACTTTTTTGCCGCCAATATCGGCGCCGGCACTGATGCCTCTGGAGCGAATGCGGCCGAAATAACCATGTACGTCTTATCAGATATGAATATATGGAAATAAAAAAGACCGGAGATACAGTGCCATTATTATTACTGTTATCCGGTCTTTATTAATTTTCACTGTATCTGTCACCCGCTCCCCACCTTCTTATCATCCATTTTACATTTTCCACTATTCCGGCTCCCCATACATTTCTTCCCACTGTTCCTCTGTCAAACGGGGTTTGTGCCATGTTGCCTCATAATTGTCTTCCGACGGTATAATCCGGTTCGATACATATTGCACTCCTCCATTATCCAAAGGGCGGATCACAACCTCATGTGCATACACTTTTGAAAGGCTTTTATAAGGGAATACCGCTTGAACCGTAAGCGTTATCGTTCCGTCTTCGTTTTCCGTATAACTGACCACTTCTGGAAATGGGTACTCCGGATACTCCGCTTCAAAAAAACCTCTCGGTTTATATTCGTAAGTTTCATCCTCTGAATGGAAAATGGTTTTGGACTTAAGTGCGTCACTTTCTATATTAAAGTACGTTTTAATTACACTTTCAAACTCTTCCTTCGGTATCCTGTATACTGCACCGACTCCCAGGTTATCATCCATGCCATAGGGGATACACTGATTATTGATCTTAGGATAGAAAATGTCATACAAATCATAAAAATCTAAATCTCCAAAGTCTGCCTCATTCCAGTCCACAAGGAACATGTTATTCCGCTCATAACTGACAGGCAGAATATACTGCCGGTTCAACTCCCTGCATTTTTCATCTAACGGCTGCACTCGGAACGCGATATAGTCTTCTGCATCGCTCAATGTGAGTACATACAGCTCTTCGGAATAATAACTGCCTGAAAACAGTAAGTGACCGTCTTTTGTATACTCCCAGTGGTCTGCTAAGTAACTGGCCGTAAATACATTCTGCATATCTTTATTTTCATATTTGTAGTAATTAGTCTCCACAATTACTTCCCCGTCTTTTGTCCGCAGATCATATTTCACGATTCCGTCCAACGCGCCCTCCAGGTCATTAATCTTGATAATAGTAAGATCGCTCTCTTCCTTTGCACCTACTTTTTCACAGAACCGGACTACCTGTTCCACCTCCGTCATATCGATTTGATTTTTTGCGTCAATTGCCGCATACCCGTTATCTCCTAAGCGATTCACGATACTTCGGAAGACTTCCAAATCACCCATGCTGCCTTCATCATCCGCTTTCCTAAAAAGGTCATAGCAGATCTCAACTACTGGTTCTGTTTCTTTTTGAATATTTTGCTTAAGTTCGGCATTGTTCCCATTTTCAATATTCTTTTGTTCTATTTGAGATGTATTGCTGCATCCTGTAATGCAGAACAATAATATAAAAATAAGGAATTTGCTGTATCTTTCTCTCATATGACCTCCTTCCTTCCCTCTTTTTAAACTCGTTCATATTATGTTCTCATAGTTTATAACTTATAGTATTACACTCGTAAGACTTAAACCCAAAAAAATATATCTGCCGCACTCAAATATTACATCAGTAAGATTTATAAGTCAAGAGTAAATTATAATGGACAATGCTTAAGTCCCCAAACATTTTCAGGGGCCAAAATCAGATTATAACAAAAGTTCTTCTCCATATTCATTGAATTTCTACCTGGAGAATGATAAGATACAAGAAAACCTTAGGAGGTGCTGCTATGCCGAGAATAGTTGGAATCGGCCATCAAGACTTTGAACAGATGATCACAAGCGACAATTTCTATATTGATAAGACCATGTTTATCAAAGAATGATGGGAAAACAATGATACCGTAACCCTGATCACCCGTCCCAGACGTTTTGGAAAGACGCTGAATCTGAGTATGACAGAACATTTTTTCTCTGTCAAACATTCCGGGAGAGACGATTTATTTCAGAATCTGTCTATCTGGCAGGAAGAAAAATACAGAGAATTGCAGGGAACTTACCCTGTCATTTTCTTAAGCTTTGCCGGTGTGAAAGAAACCTCCTTTCCTGATGCAAGAAAAAGTATCTGTCAGATTATAGAAAATTTATATAACAAATATGATTTCCTTCTGGAAAGCGACCATTTGAACGAAAGGGAAAAAAAAGCGTACAAGAACGTCTCCGCCGATATGGATCATAATCTGGCCGCCAATTCCCTGAATACCTTATCGGATTACCTGATGCGTTATTATGGGAAAAAGGTGATTCTCCTATTGGACGAATATGATACTCCTATGCAGGAAGCCTATGTGCATGGCTACTGGGATGAACTGGTTCCTTTTATCCGCAATCTGTTTCATTCCACTTTTAAGACAAATCCTTTCCTTGCAAGAGCCATCATGACCGGAATCACCAGAGTCTGCAAGGAGTCAATCTTTTCTGAATATGTTACCAATTCCGCAGGAATTGATAACCTGCACGCACATCAGTGCGTTTCCTCTTTTGACCTGAATAATTTGACGGTAGTGACAACAACCTCAGACCTGTATGCGGAAAGCTTTGGCTTCACCCAGCAGGAGGTATGGGATGCTCTGGAAGAATATGGCCTGTCAGCCAAAAAGGACGAGGTCAGAAGATGGTATGACGGATTTACATTCGGCAATAAGACCGATATCTACAATCCCTGGTCGATCATCAATTATCTGAAATTTGCAAAATTCTCCCCCTACTGGGCCAACACCAGCAGTAACAGCCTGGTCGGAAAACTGATCCGTGAAGGAAGCGCGGATACAAAAATGGTTATGGAGGATCTTCTTTCGGGCAAGGCGCTCCGGACACAGATTGACGAGCAGATTGTATTCAGTCAGTTAGGGCGCCGGGAAAACGCCATCTGGAGCCTGCTGCTTGCAAGCGGCTATCTTCGTGTGAAGCAATGGAGTATGGACAAAAGAGACCGGATCATCTATGAGCTCGTATTAACCAACCGCGAAGTAACACTAGTGTTTGAGCAGATGGTAGAGGATTGGTTCTCAGAATTTACACCCGCTTATAATCAGTTCCTCAAGGCGCTTTTATTAGATGATAAAAAGGCGATGAATCTGTATATGAACCGGGTTGCCCTCACTACCTTCAGTTACTTTGATACCGGAAAGCATCCGTCCGAAGCAGCAGAACCCGAAAGATTTTATCATGGCTTTGTTCTTGGCCTGATGGTAGATCTTGCTGAACGGTACACAATTACTTCTAACCGTGAAAGCGGGTTCGGAAGATATGATGTGATCCTTGAGCCTCTTTCTGACACAGACGACGCTATTATTCTGGAATTTAAAGTCCATGACCCGGACGAGGAAACTTCGCTTGCAGATACGGCGCAGGAAGCATTGGATCAGATTGAGCGCATGAAATATTCTGCTTCGCTGGAAGCAAAAGGCATCCCAAAGAAACGGATCCGGCAGTATGGATTCGCATTTGAAGGGAAAACGGTATCTATTGGATAAATATATTTAGAAAGTGATAGAAATATATTTAACAGACTACAATTTCACATTGAAGAAGGAAAAAGGGAATGAATAATTTGAAGAAAGTTAGAAAATATAGGAAGCTGAAAATGATATTGCTTTGCCTGCTTTGCTTACTGGTGACAGCGTGCAGCAATCAATTTGCGAAGCAAGAGTATGATTCTGATGAAAAAATCGCTCAGGACACAGACCGTTATGCAAAAGAAAATTCTGTAGCGAATTCCGTAAATGGAGAATATTCACTTACAGTTTCCAAGTTTAATGGACGTGAGACATTGTGGAAAGAAACAATAAAAGAAAATAAAGATATAGAAATTGATTTTGATCTTAGTCTTTTAAAAGGACAGGCAAAAATAGTATATATTGACAGTGAAGATCATGTTACGACACTGATCGAATGTCTGCCCGAAACTTCAACAGATGGATTCGTAACAAAAACCTTGTCGTTAAAAAGCGGGAATAACAGATTAAAAATCGTTGGATATGACTGTGAAAATATTGATCTGAAAATGTTATTTGCAGAACCCTAACAAATAATAATTCTGGTCAAACGAATCATTCTGACAAGAACAGCCCCTGCCGGATGAAAGGTATTCTAACGGCAAAGGCTGTTTTTATTTGTATAAAAGGAGCACAAAAAACATCAATTCTTCAAAAGACATGGATAAATCTTAGAATATTCTCATTGAACGGCTCAATATCCTGATATAAAAAACCAATCTCACGGGACGGAACGGGATTAGCCAAGGGTACTTCCATCAGGCAGCCTGTTTCTAATTCCTGCTCTACAAACTGTTTTACAACGCAGGAAATCCCTATCCTCATTTTGGCAAATTCGATCAGAATATCCATTTCATTTACCTCGAGGATATGCAGGGGGATGATATGATTCTTTGCGTAGTAAGCGTTAATATGCTTCCGGGATACATTATCTTTATCAAGGAGCATGATGTTCGCATATTCAAATATTTCATCATTCTTACAGTTCCATTTCTCTCTATATGCCGGTGTACAGACAAAAATATACTCGATAATCCCCAGAGAATAATAGACCAGCTTTCCAGGGCTTTGGGGCTTTACCACCAGCGCCAGGTCAACGCTGCACTCCTCGATCATCACGCGCGCTTCCGCCGAGGATGTACACGTGATGGCCAGCTCTGTATCAGGATATAATCTTATATATTATTTCAGATAAGGCATAAGAAAATGCTTACACAATACATTGCTGGCGGCTATGCGCAAATACCTGTATATACCGGAAACTTAAGACTTTTTTCCGCATCCGAAAGCATTTGAAACGCTTTTTTCACACTGTCGTACAGCAGCCTTCCTTTCTCTGTCAGCTCTACTCCCTTTGATCTTCTGACAAAAAGTGTCGTGTAAGATTTTCTTCCAGCTTCTTTATGGTAATACTTACTGCCGGCTGGGAAATGTACAGCGAAGCGGCCGCTTTGGATATGCTTTTATTTTCAGCAGCAGAAAAAAATCTTGTATTTTGTGAGATTATCAAACGTATCCTTATCTTCTCCATATAACTATAATTTATATATCTTATAAAAACCATATATTTGAACTATATCACAAGCAGAAGTATAATTCAATAAAACATATCAATGTAAAGGAGGTTTTGCATGGTTACATTCGAGTTTGACGGAGAAAAATACAAAGCGGCTTCCAAGCATCAAAAAGAATGGGGGAACGATCTGATCTCAGAATTTTCATTCAAAGGAAA